>Ga0209935_1001357_pt1 | contig 39733 bp, 47 predicted proteins | sample ThiBio_1000_plan_2_FD_183958 | JGI IMG/M metagenome (GOLD analysis project Ga0209935, IMG submission 183958) | Wastewater bioreactor microbial communities from Cape Town, South Africa - Thiocy_cont_1000_plan (SPAdes) | ecosystem: Engineered > Bioreactor > Thiocyanate-remediating >... | reverse complement strand
AATGACCTTCCAACAACTCCCAATGCCTCTCGCTGATGTCGTGACGATGATAGGCGGCTTCTTTCGATGCGGGCATCATCCTTTCCTTTTACCACTTACTCACATCTCGTGACGACACTATTTAGTTTACCTGACTTATTTTCCGCTTATCTTAATGCCATTCCACACCAACCCCTATTTTCCGGTTGGAAATGGACGCTTGGATTTCTCGTGAGCCGACACTATCGTCAGACGGGATGAGTGTTTCTGTACGCGAGGGCAACCCGGATATCAGGATAAACTGGCGTTTGGCGTTCGCCTTGGTGGTGTTCGCATATTGCGCATTCATGATCCCCCAATTGCCAGCTTTTCGAATCATCGTCGGCGATGAACCGGTGTACTTGGATCCTGCAATCAATTTGGCTGAGGGGACAGGGTTGCGAAGTTCGGCATGGTGGCAGCACCCTTCGGAAACATGGGCGGGCAATGTTCCTCTCCATGCCCTAGTTTCAGCCGGCTGGATATCTTTGGGGGCTGGGGAAGGCTATGTCGCAAACAGGCTTATGTCCTTCGCTTTTTTTGTCGTCGCTTTATGGATTTTTGCGGAGACTTTTGCCAGAACATTGTCGGGAATGCGCTCTTGGCAGCCCGCCCTATTTGCGATGCTCCTGCTACTGAGCCTTTACGGTTCGGCTATTTCTCAAGGAATCCGCCCAGATGCCCTCGCCATGCTAATACTTGCCGGTTGGGTATTTTTCCAGAGTTCCGACAGGCCCCTCGTACGCGTTCTTTCATCTTTTATTGCTGGCTTCTTGTGCATATTGACGGGCTTTCAGGTTGCGTTGGCGCTGATGATCTATTTCGCAGCGATCGCGTTTCTTGATATCAATTTTTTCCGGCGAGCCGGAGAAGCGGCAGCAGCCGGGGCAGGCTTTTTGGCAGCGCTAGTATTGCTTTATTGGTTCTATAGCCGCTGCGGGGTGTGGGACGTCTTTTGGAATAGCACGTTTGGCATGCAGGCAAACCGTTTCGAGCAATGGCAAGGTTTGAGGGATCCTGTCTTGTGGGCCACGACCTTGGTTTGCTTGGCGGGGTTGTTTCAAGGTGGGGCTACGGCAAGGATCGCACGCGCCGGATTGACGGGTGGGATCGGACTTGCACTCATATTTTTCGCGATCATGAAATTTCCTCAGTACTATGCGTTCTTTGCTCTTGTTCCTTCCTGCGCTGTCGCCGCGGCAATCCTGCCCCGCCTAAAGCCGGCGCCGATGAAATGGAGCTTAGGAATCTTATTAGGCTCGTCCTGCGCCATCTCATTTCCACTGGTTTGCATAATGACCTGGAACAATTGGGAGGCAAGAAGCTACTCAAGAGTCGAAACTTGGGCGCAACAGACCGTCCGGCCCAATGATGTGGCATTTGTTAATCCAAGCGCCTATTTTGCTGTTCGACCGTTGGCCGCCGATATTTTCACCAACGCCACCCTGAAAACCCTTTCGACAGAGGAACGAAGGAAGATCAACCTAGTAATTATCTGGACCGATCGCGAGGGGCCGAACACCAGCTATGGTGAAATCATGAAATATCTGCCCGGTGATTGGCAACTCGTATCCTCATACGAAGCGACTGAAGGCCTTTCCGCAAGATGGGCGAAGTTAGCGTTTTTAAATCGGCTGTCCGCTGTTTCACCTTACCGATTTACCGCATACCGGCGCTCGGAATATCCATCTCGCTAACGCTGGAAGTGTCGTGGACACCTCCAGCGACGCAGTCGGATTTTCCGGGACCATCCTATTTCGACTCAGTTGAGCGATTTCAGCTGTCGATTGAGTTCGAAAGCGCGTTTTGCGAAGAGAAGCAAGCCTGCACTCCCTCTCCCGGCAGTTCTTTCGCGGAACCCAATTGAAATTGCCTCATGGCGCAGGCTGCGGTCTTTCTTCATCAAGACGGCCAAGGCGACGTTGGCCAGATAAAAACTGTCCGGAATCCTTGGCAGATGCCGAGCCAAAGCAGCACGGTTCATCAACCTGTAGGGGACATTTGGATCATCACACCAAGCATTGTGCAGCAGGCCCAAATTAAGCCTCAGAATGTTTGTTGCGAGACGCCGCACCCCGCCATCATCCCTGGAAGTTCTCACGCCGTACAAGATATCGGCTCCGACTCTCCTGGACCACAAGCTGGGAAAGTACCTCGGATCGCATTGGCCGTCGGAATCGATTTGAAATATCCATTCCGCTCCTTGTCGAAGCGCTTCTCGATAGCCTGCGAGGCACGCTTGGCCATGGCCTCGGTTAGTACAGCGCAAGACCCGGACCCTTCCTCCATGCTCTGACTCGATGCTTGCGAGGATTTCTGGCGTCCGGTCAGTGGAGCCATCGTCTACGACAAGGAGCATAGCCTCACTGCTTACGGATGCAAGTGCTGGAGCCCACTCGGAGATCGCGCCGACTATTGACTCTTCCTCGTTGAAGACAGGCATAACCACCCAAAGCCCTGAAGGATTCGTTGTTGGACTATGCATCGGAGCGTTTTTACTCGCAGTTTTTCCGCCTGCTTAATCTCGCAGGCTTCGACCCAACGTATGCTTTACGCCTCCAGCGATGTCAATAAATTCAAAATGGTTCTCCATTCCTCCTGAGGATAAGCGTATTGTATTCCTTTGGGAAACGGATGGCAGGTGTCATAAATCAAAAATTACCCCACTCACTGACCCGCCCCCGCAAAACTCAGGCTGGCGATCAGGCGGCGGTGAATGAGGGCGGGGCGGCTTGGTTTGCCCGGTTCGGCCACCATTTGTTCGTCCGGCACGTTGGAAAGGACCAGCACCACCGGCTTCCCGATTTCCGCCGTGCCTTCGATGCCCATCGCCCGGGTCGTCGAGAAGATCGGGGCCCGGGACGTTGAGGGAGCAAAGTAGCCCTCCAGCCTCGTCACGTCGAAATCGACCGAATACCGCACCCGGCCCTCCCCCGCCCAGGCCGGACGCACCGTCAGGACCACCCCGACCGGAAATTTCCCCTTCGGCGGAATGGGCACCTCGCGCGTGGCAGATACCGTCGCAGGCTGGCCCGGGCGCGCCTTCAGCTGGGGCGATGCCAGCACGTCCGCGCCCTTCCGCTCCGCCAGCCGCGAAAGGTCCTTCGGCAGTTCGGCCCCATTCGTAGCAAGCTCCACGAGCTGAGCATTCACCAGGATCGCCTGAGGCGCTGCGATGGCCGACGCCGTAAGCGCCGCCGCGATGACAAGGTACTGGAGGATTTTCATATGGGATATGGGTTTAGCGAGGAAAGACAGAGATCGGAAGACTGAGGGGGCATAAATCAAAACAATCCCATCCGACGCCGGATCCGAGTCACATCATTTGATATTCGTCTCCTGATCCGCATCTCCTTTTCCTCAGGAAAACATGCCGAACGCAAGACGCAATCCAACATAAGCACCTACAGTCCCGAGAATAATCGCTATAGCAAGCCCGATTCGACGCACCGAAATGGGACGGCGATCGTTTAACAGATTGAACACCAGAACCACGATGGCCATTGCGATCACCAGCCCGGCGACATGGGAATGTTGTGTGTTCATTGGTGATTAGTCTGTGATCGTGGGTAACAGCGGTCTGCGTGCATGTTCTTTCATTTTGATGATCCGCAAACGCTCGGCGAAGTGCGTTTCGCTCGACGTTCCCCGGCGATGAGGCCCATTCCGGGGATGGCAGACGGTCTCTTTTATGCGTTCACGAGAAGGATCGCCTGGATATCAGTCGCGGCCAGCGCGGGTGCCGCCGACTAAGCAACCGGGCTTCCCGCCCCTTCGCGCAGCCGCGCATACGAGGACGATACAACCCAGGGCCGAGAGCAAGAGAGTCGATGGCTCGGGCACGGCGACCACATCGAGGTAGATCGCCTTGCCTGCCTCGTCGGCGCGCACGCTGGCCGTGAACCCCATCCACCCCCATTGATCGGAGTCCGTCTCCCAGCCATTATCGGTCAGCAGCCCTGTGTAGCGAAGCAGGAGGTAGCTTCCCTCGGAGAGGGGCATCCCGTTGGTGGTGCCGACGTACAGGCCCCCGTCGAGAGTGAGATCGCCGTCGACAGTGATAAGCGAAGTGTCAGAGTTGAAGATGTTGGTCCAGCTTTCCGAGCCCAGTTCCAGGTCGCCGCTGATCGTCAGTTGCCCTTCCTGACCCGAGGAGTTCGCGAAGTCCAGGTATCCTTCGCCCACCCGGAGGTCGCCGACCAGCTCGGCGTCGCCGGAGCCGAAGTTCACGCTAGCCGAGGCGTATCCGGTCACGCGGATTCCCGGGGTGGCGAGCCTTCCGCCGGAGGTGACACTGGCCATTAACCGGTTCCCGTTACCAATCTCGATTTCCCCGCCGCCTATCTCCAGGTTAGCCCCTCTTCCGCTCACGTAGATTTCCACCGTGCTATCCCTGCACTCCGCGTCAATCACCAGCCCCGCTATCGCGAGCGTCCCGCGCTCCTGCGTCTCGGGGTCCGAGAGGGAGTTGAAGCTGGATGACTCGAGCCAAAGCGTCCGTCCCGCTCCCGCTGCGAGCTTCACCGTACCCACGCGCTCCGTGAAGCCTGCGGGATTGCCGAACTCACGGACCAGCGAAACCCGGCCCCGGTAGACGGTGATAGATGCGGTATCGGAGATCCGGTCCGGCATCTCCGCCGCCCCGGATGGCCCCATTAAAGAGAGTTGCCCTATCACCTCATCGCTCCCCAGCGTCCATCCCGAGGCATGGGCCATGCTCCCGCTGATCAACATGTTTCCCTGCACGGACACCGCCCCCGCATAGCTCGCGGCGGCCCCGACGGTCGCGTTGCCGCGGAAAGCCAGCGTTCCGCTCCCGGCGATGTCTCCGGTGAGCGAGACCGAGTACAGGGGCGAGGCTGCGGTCACGGTCCCGTCATGCGAGATGAAATCCAGATTCACGCTCACGCCCATGGCTCCCGGCTCGACGAGGAGGTCCGTAAGCTGGAGCGTGCCGGTGCCGCCGAGCCCGGCATTGATCGCCGCCGAGCGCACCTCCCGGGTCCCGGAGAGTTCGGTATACGCATCGAGCCTCACATGGTCGAGCGCCGTAGCCGTGGACAGGTCGGTAGAGGTCGTCGCCGAGACCACGCCCGACGACGCGTCGTACCCGGCGTACTCGTACCGCCCGGACTGGCTGGAGAAAAGGTACTGCCCGCTGAGGAATGCCGCGGTGTCGAGATTCCCCACCCGGAAGCCTCCGCCGCCAGAGGCGTCAAAAAGGATCGTCCCGGTCGTCCCCACATCCAGAGATGCCACGGACAAGACCGCCTGCCGGCCTCCCTGGGCCACCGCCCGGAGCGTGGAGGAACCCAGGACGTTCACCTGCCCCAGCGTCTCGACTATATCCGCGCTCGCGTTGCCCAGCAGCTCGATCGTGCCACCATCGAGCGTCACCGGCACAGAGGGGGAAATCCTTGAGGTGGCAACCGCCTCCCGGTTGTCGAGGGAAATGGTTGCAGAACTCACCCTGAGGCTGGGAGAGGTCCCTGTCGCCGCGATGATCTTGCCCCTTTCTCCAGCGAGCAGGAGCCTGCCCGTACCCTCGACAGTCACGGGGACGCCAGCCTCCAGCGTGCCCTTCATGGAGAGATCAAATCCCGGATTTCCCGTGGCAATGTGGCATCCCGAGAAGTACGGCGCGCCGTACTCGTCCCAGGTGCGGATGTCGACCGCTACCTCCGCGCTTCCGGAGAAGCCGTACGGGACGTAAAGCCCCGCCGCCCGCACCATCTCTCCCGCCAGCGTCGCGCCATCCCCGAGTGTGATGCTCGTGAAGGTCGCTCCCGAGATGTCATTCTCAACCGGCGACGATGCGCTCCCGAGATTCAGGGACTCGTACGCGGAGGCGCTGCCCGTGGGCGCCTGCCCGGCCTGCCAGTTGCCGGGATTTGAGAGGAGCCCGTCCCCCGCCCCTCCTGTCCATATGAACTCCTGCGCCTGCGCCGACGCTGCCGAGAGGGCGATTACCGCCGCCAAGCTTCCGATATATCCCTTCATATTATTCCCGGTCAAAATGTGATGGCTTCCGTCTCTGTAAGCATTCGCGCGTTCTCCTGCCTCCGCCCGGATAGCTCGCTCGCCATCCCCCGCAGCAAATCCGGCCCGTCAGGTTCCTCGCCATGCCTCCATGCCCGACCTCACTCCGCAGATCGCTTAGGGCGGCACTCATGCCTCCACGCTGTCTACTTAGACCGCACCATGCAGGCAAGAAAGTCTCACTTAAGCAAGCCGAGCCCCTGCCGCGCCCGACACGCCTCGCCTGCACAAACCCTTATCAAGGCCATCATTAGGGAGACACCCGCTCCCCTCCACCACGCTGAAAAAAGTTAACATCTCCCAGCATCCGTGCAAAAAACACCGCCGGACTCTCCCAACCAGACGGCCGGAATCGCGAACTCCGTTCCTAAGCCCAGCGCCTACAGCAAATCCACCTCGGGAGCCCGTCGATTAACCGCACCCCCCGCTCCCTGCCAAGCCGCCCAGCCGCCCGCAAAAGCCTCCCCATCCGCGCGCTTACGTAACCGTACGCCAATGCCCCGCGCATCCCTCCAAAGCCAAGCCCGACCGGCTCAAACCTCCTCGACCACCCTCCCGCCAGACTAGGCGTCAGCGCGGAGTCGTTCTTTTGACCTTCACAAGCCCCTCCCGCAACATCTCCCCGCACGTCATCCGATCCGTGAAAGGTCTTGCACAGCAGCCCGCGCCTTTTCCTACATTAGTCAAACGATGAAGACGATCTACACAGGCTCCATGCTTCTCAACACCGCTGGCATGGTGATCCTCTTTCTTTTATGGTGGCCGCTCCGAGGCACGACCGCCCTCCGGTCCATCCCCTGGTTTCTCGGCGCCCTGGCGTTGTCATGGGCGGCATCGGCTTTGTCCGAACCCGTGGTGACCCAGTACAAGGCGGCCATCAATGCCGGGCACCTCTCCGCCGTTACCGTCGCAAACTTCGCCTTGGCAACGATCATCATCGGCTCGGTCTGGAAGTTTCTTTGCTACCTGCTCCTGTCTGCCAATGCCGCCTTCCTCCTCGATCGTATCGGCTACTCCTCGCAGATCATCACTATCCTCAAGCGGCTGTACGATTTCCACATCCTGATCGGATGTTGCCTGATCGCCACCGGCGCAGTCTCCGGCAGCCTCCTGTGGATAATGATCAATTTCTCCCTCTGGGTGAAATAGCTGAAAAAACATCCGCCTCAACCCGCGCCTGACCCTGCGTAGCGAACGCCATCCTTCAGCAAAGCAGCCACCTCTTTCAACAAGATTGATTCCGCCGCGCTGAGGCGGCACCCTGCGGGGAGCACCGACCCCCTCCCGCATTCCCACCATGATTTCCCCGCAGTTCATCAGGCAGGTGACGCTCAGGCGCGAGAAGGTCGGCTCCTTCGGCCACTATCCGTTTTCCCTCCCCGCCATCCGGTCGCTCGAGCACATCGCCCTGCACCCCGGCGTCACCTTCCTCGTCGGCGAAAACGGCTCCGGCAAATCCACCCTGCTCGAGGCCATCGCCGTCAGCCTCGGCTTCAATGCAGAGGGCGGCAGCCGGAACTTCCGCTTCTCCACCCGCAGCACGCACTCGCCCCTGCACGAGTACCTGCGCATCATCCGGGGGTGCGAGCGCCCGCGCGATGGCTTCTTTCTCCGCGCCGAGAGCTTTTACAACGTCGCCACCGAGATCGAGAAACTCGACGCCGCCCCGAGCGACTCCGCCCCGCTCCGCGATGCCTACGGCGGCCGTTCGCTGCACGAGCAGTCCCATGGCGAGTCCTTCCTCAGCCTCGTCATGCATCGCTTCCGAGGGCATGGCGTCTACATCCTCGACGAACCCGAGTCCGCCCTCTCGCCGCAGCGCCAGCTCACCGTCCTCTCGCGCATCCACGACCTCGTCCGCGAGGGCTCGCAGTTTCTCATCGCCACGCATTCCCCGATCCTCATGGCCTACCCCGACGCCTGCATCTACCAGTGCGGCGCCGACGGCATCTCGCGCATCGCCTACGAGGAGACCGAGCACTTTCAGGTCACGCGCGACTTTCTCTCCAACCCCGCCCGCATGCTGCAAATCCTCCTCCATCGCGACGCCTCGCAGTGATCCGCCGCCTCGTTCCGCCCTTCGCCGCCGCTTTGTTTTTCCCAGGGGATCGCGCAAGGGCTTTATTCACTCGTACGGGATCACCCGCACGACACGACCGCTCGTACGGTCAAACACGCAACGGGGATCTTCCGAGGCAGCATGGGGTCTGGCAAAGATCCACACCTCTTTATCAGCATCGTCCCTTACAACAATGGAAACCGGATCGCCCATGATCGCCCGCACCTCCTCGCGCGTCATGTCGATTTTGACGAGCTTAAGCTTGCGATCCACCTCAGCCAGAGACTGCTTCCCGGCCCGACCCAAAGGCCCATGCCACAGCAAAAACGACGCCACCGGCCTGACCGCCGCGATCAGCAGCACAAATGCCGCCACCAGTACGTAGATGCGCGTGCGTCTCTGAAAAGCCATAGCCAGGAGAAATCAGCGAAAAGGGGAACCCTGATTAAAACATTTTCTTTTGCTTTAGCAATCTCACTTCCTCGGACGCCTCCAGAGAGCCTTCGCCATCTCCCCAAACAACGTCGGCCACCAGGAGGTTGTTTCCCTAGCAGTCCTTCGCGAGATGCACCTCCAGTTCGACAAGGTCAGGCCTGTCCAGCGGCGCATCAGAGATTAACACCGAGAGCGAGAACTTTGTGAACTCACCCCCCCACGAGATTCGGAAATTCGGATATCTCTCGCCCACATCCGCTTTGAAATCCCGAAAGACAGAGAGCGAGAAGTCCGTCAGGGATGCGAAATCTCCACACATCAGAAAATGCCGCTCAGGCCCATGGTTCACTGGAGCCAATCCTCATCCTACTTCCCCTCCCGCAGCGCCGCCTGCCACTTCGCCTCGACGGCAGCGTCGACTTTCGGAAGCTCGCAGGCTCTCACGACCTCGGTGCAAAGCTCCGCCATCCGTGCCAGCCGGTTCCCCTCGGCATCGGCCCCATCGAAATACCCGGAGTACAACTCGTCGTTTACATAGCCTGCGAGATGGAAAACCACGTCGTCCCGCCACTGGCTCTTCGGACGACCCGAGTACCCGGTCTTCTTTAGTTCCTCGAACCACAGCGCCGCGATCTCGCGGCACAGCTCGCCTGAGATATCAAACTCCCTCATCACGATCTCCGGCGACGCGTTCCGATCCCTCACCACGGTCACAATCACCCGCCCAGTCTCCTCCGTCGCCTTTTGAATGCTGAAGGCCACGACCTGGTTCTCCGCCGCATAAAAGAGCCCCTGCACCTCGGCAAACCGATCGATCCTGCGCGTTGCGATCTCGATATACTCCGCGAGTCTCTTGTTCCCGGAGGAATACATACCCTGCATGATCGGCCCATCCTCCGGCCGCAAAGTCGGCTCCGCCGCTCCACCCGTCGCAGCAAGGCAGAGAGAGAAAAGCAAAGTCCCGAGCCGCACGCTCAACATCCCGTCAGAAATTTTAGCGAAGCGTGACGCCATGGGTTTTCTCTGGATGCCGAAGCAAAGACTTTTCCCCGGCCAGCCTCAAGGAAATAGAACAAAGTGATCCGCCCGCTCCATCCTTCCGGCACAAACCCGCCGCGCGCGCAGCCGACATCCTCACCCCACCCGCACCTTAGCCAGCCCGAGGAAGGCCGCCAAGGGGCGCAGCGCGGCGAGCACCACGGCGCGATCCGCCACGTTTGTCGAGGCAACCAGTTCGCCCGCCGCGCGATCTGCGCGCGGGTCCACGTGGCCGATGATCTCGCCGTCCGCCAGCAGCGGCAGCGCGTAGTACCCGCGCACCCGCTTCGCCGCAGGCGTGTAAACCTCCCACGTGTAATCAAAGCCCCACACCGCGCGCGCCACCGCCCGGTCGTAAACCACCGGGTCCAGCGGAGCCAGCAGCACAGGCCCCGGCTCCGTCATCGCACTGTCAAACACCCCCGCATCCTCCCGCAGGCAATACAGCACACGCCCGCCGCCCACCCGCACGGGTTGTATCACCTTTTCCACCAGTTCCCGCTGGCTCGACGTGAGGTGCGCCAGCCTCCGCTGCCGCAGACGCTCCAGGACGAGCCACCGCGCCTCCTCACGCGGCGAGGCCGCACGCGCCGCGACGATCTCACGCGGCAGCACGCGCTCCGTCAGGTCAAAGATGCGGCGAAAATTCTCCCGCCGCGCCACCATCAGCCGCCCGTGGAGGAAGAGCTTGTCCAGCGTCGTCCGCGCCAGCGACCCCATCGTCCCCCAGCCCGTCTCCGACCGCACCGCATCCGTAAAAGCCCCCGTACCCAGCGGCCCCTCGTCGCGGATGCGCCGCAGGATCACCCGCGCCATCCGCCGCTGGTCCGCATCCAGCATCCCGCCGTACCCCTCCCGCGTGCGCCGCGCCCGCATCGCCCGCGCGAGATACCGGTACTCCGTCACCGGCAGCGCCACCAGCACGCCGCGCCCCGGAATGTAATGCTCAAAAAACTCCCGCTCCCCCGGCGCATACAGCGCCTCCAGCAGCCCGTCGCGCCGATACCCCGCCACGCGATTGCGCAAGATCAGGTCGTGCATTTTCCCGCACACGTCGATCGGGTCCATCTGCACATACCCGAGATGCCGTATTGCCTCCCCCACCGACACCCACGGAGTCGCCAGCCCTCCCGCCCGCAGGACAAACCCGCGAGCCTCCGCCACCGTCACCTCTCTGGGAACCACGCCACGCGCCATAAACGAGCCCCCCTCTATGCCCAAACCCACGCCCCTTGTCGACTCCGCGCATCCGCCCGGCGCTGGAGCCTGTCGGTAAACGGACCATGGCCGTACGGCGCGGCGGGAATACAGAGCGCATCCTCTGCAATCCGGGAGCGAGCCACCACGCGGCCGCACACTGTATTCCCACCGCCAGCCGCCAGCCGGCCAATTTCCCAACAGGCTCTCCGAGCGGTTGAAACAACAGTGCAACTGGTGAGCGGCGAACGCCCCGGGAGTGGTCGCCATGGCGCTGGTGGCGACCGCGACGCTGCCGGGATGCCCCGTCCCAGGCACCCAATACCTCCGGGCCGCCCTCGCCGCCGCCGGGCACGGGTTCCAGGTCGTTATGAAAATCGCTAGCACCGGCATTAGGACCGAAATTAGGGATCTCCCCCCGCCCCATTTTTTCCCTCGAAAATTTTCTCCTGTTAGCTAGGATTCCCCCCAGGCTTTCCCAACCATGAACGGTCTCCCCAAATCTCTGCAACTGGTCGCCGCTCTCCTGCTCCTGACCGCCGCCTCCCTCCCTGCCGTCATCGTCGCCGGGGGAGACGGGACGCAAAACGACACCGCCCCCGCCAGCGACCAGGGCTGGAGCTACGTCGGCTCGGTGAACTACTCCGATGGCAGCCTCAATGCCAGCGGCATCTATCTCGGGCAATACGGCGGCAGCTACTGGGTGCTCACCGCCAACCATGTCGCCAGCTCGGGACTGGGCAGCTACACGCTCAATGGCACCACCTACGGATTCGTCACCGGCTCCGGGCAGCGCGTCGGCACGCTCGACCTCTACGTGGTCCAGATCAGCATCACCGACCCCGGCGACCCGCTCCTCTCCGTGAGCAATCTCTCCCTCGCCACCTCCTCCCCGTTGCTCGACACCCCCCTCACCATGGTCGGCTACGGCAGGAACCGCGCCGCCGACCTCACGACGTATTACGTCAATACGTCCACCAATCCCTACACCTGGTCGACCACCAGCTCTCCCAACACCACTAAATTCTACGGCTATCAATACGCCTCAGGCAATACCAAGCGCTGGGGCTCCAACACCTCCGAGGGCACCTCGACCCAGTCCGGCACCACCTACCTCGTCACCGATTTCGACGCTGTCGTCGGCGAAGCGCAGGCCGCCATCGGCGACTCGGGCGGAGGCGTCTTTGCCTACAATTCCGCCACCGGCCAGTACGAGCTCGCCGGGGTGATGGTCTCGATCATCGGCTACAGCGGCCAGACACCCGTCGGCCAGCTCCCCAGCAACGCGGTCTTTGGCAACCAAACCTACTCCATCGACATCGCCACTTATCGCGACGATATCCTTTCCGCCGTGCCCGAGCCCTCCTCCCTCGCCCTGCTCGCCGCCGCCTCCCTCCTGCTCCTCCTCCGAAAACGCCGCCCCGCCCCGCAGCATCGCTAGCGCCGTTTCCGGCGACGCCTCGGTTTTTCCTGCCCAGGGCGGGGAGAGTTATGCTTGGCTAAGGACCAAGTGAACCCCGACGCTCCAGCCCCCCGCACGGAAGCGCCCCCGGCGAAGTCCGCGTTCTTCCTCCGCCATCGTCGCAAGATGCAAATCGGCGGCGGCATTGCCTTTGCCGTTCTGGCCCTGTGGATGAATTCGTTAACCGCCGTGAATAGCGACCCTCCCGCCGCGCACGCCGCCCCGCATGCCACGCCGACCTTTCTCGACGGCTTCGCGCTCATCGTGATCCTCAACCTCGTGGCGGTCGCCTTTGCCATCGCGGCCTTCCGTGGCAGCCTGCGCCTCCTGCCCGGCATCGCGGCCTTCGCCATCCTCGTCGGCGCGGCGCTGGCGGTGTGTTATTATCGCTAAGCGGTTTTCAGGTAAACCTTGCCCGACTTGTCGATGAGAAAGTCCGAGTATTCCCGCGTATTACCGAGGCGTGCGATGATGGCCGGGTCCTGCCCGCCGTAGCGCAGATCGGAGACGCAGCAGATTTGAATCGCCGCGCACGCCTGCTCGACCTCCTCCGCCGTCCCGGGCTGCCGGATAAAGAAAGTGTCTAGATCATCCCAGGCCAGTTCACTCACCAGCGCAGGCGCGCATCCCTGCGGAGCCGCGCAAGCCAGACACTGCCCGCGCGAGTAAAACGGCCCCGGCACCCCGCGCGGGTCGCGGTTGGGATGTTGGCAATACCCGGCAGTGCTCATCGTCGGCGGATTGGTTTCCTCTCGGCCTCCCAGGCTGCCGCCGCCCGGCCCATGGCGTCGAGCCCATTTTGCCCCGGCGGGGCTTCACCCGCATTGCCTTGCGCGCGCTCCTCGTCTACCTTTTCAGCATGCCAACCCCCGCGGCCCTTTTCGGAATGATCCTTTTCGGAGGAATCGGAATGGGGGCGTTCATCTACGGCAAAAAGTCAGGTTCGCTGAAACCCGTGATCATCGGCATCGCGCTGATGGCCTACCCCTATTTCGTGGAAAGCAGCGGGCTCATTTTCCTCATTGGCGCGCTGCTGACCGCCTCGCTCTTTCTCTTCCGCGACTGACCGCAGGCGATCCGCTCAGCCGACGCCGGGCGGGAGGCGGGGTCAATACACCTTACAGGATGACTTTGCTCCCAATGAGGGAATACCGAGCGAGGAATGAAACCTGCCGCCATGGAGGAGCGCCCCCCTGCCGCGACGTGAGGGATTGAGGGATGGTTCCCCCCCGTAGGGTGGACATCTTGCCCACCTGCGAGCCCGGCGGCATAAGCAACCTTCCCCACAAGCCAGCCCCCTCCCTTTTCCCACCCCTCCAAAAAACCTCTTGCATATTACCATATAGCGATATAGTTATTCCTATATGAGCGATACACAGACCACTTTGGACAGGCAGGCGCGCCTCGTGGCGCCGGGGCAGATGCCGGTGCGCGATGCGCTGCTCCTCGATGTGCGGACCCCGGCGGAATACGAGGAGGCGCATATCGCGGGTTCCGTCCTGCATCCCTTGAGCGAACTCTCCACCGACGCGGTGCGTTCGCTCGCGGAGGGAAAGAGCGCCTGCGTCGTCATTTGCCGCTCGGGCAATCGCGCCCGGCAGGCGGCGGAGCGGCTCGCGGCCTGCGGCCTGGGCAATCTCCAGATCCTCGATGGCGGCGTGCTCGCCTGGGAGGCCGCCGGACTGCCCCTGAATCGCGGCGCCAAGATGATGTCCCTGGAACGCCAGGTGCGCATCGCCGCCGGGGCGCTCGTCTTCACCGGCGCGGCGCTCGGCTTTTTTGTCAGCCCGGCCTGGATCGGGCTCTGCGCCTTCGTCGGCGCGGGCCTCATGTTTGCCGGCATCACGGATACCTGCGGCATGGGCATGATCATCGCCCGCATGCCGTGGAATACCCGCCGCCGCTCCGAGATCGGCGCCTGCTGCTCCGTTTCCAAGTAACCCTCCACCCATCCACTCCCATGTTTCTCCGACAAATCTTTGACCCCTATCTCGCGCAATACGCCTACCTCATCGGCTGCCAGCGCACCGGCGAGGCGCTCATCATCGACCCCGAGCGCGACATCGGCCGCTACCAGGCTCTCGCCGCCGAGAATGGCCTGCGCATCACCGCCGTGGCCGAGACGCACATCCATGCCGACTTCGTCAGCGGCGGGCGCGAGTTTGCCCGCGATGCCGCCGTGCATCTCTATCTCTCCGCCGAGGGCGGACCCGGCTGGACCTACCAGTGGCCGCAGGACCGCCCTCATACGCATCTGCTGAAACACGGCGACCACTTCATGGTGGGCAACATCCGCGTCGAGGCCATTCACACCCCGGGCCACACCCCCGAGCACCTGAGCTACCTCATCACCGATCTCGGCGGCGGAGCCGATGAGCCGATCGCGCTGGCCACGGGTGATTTTGTCTTCGTCGGCGATGTCGGCCGCCCCGACCTCCTCGAGTCCGCCGCCGGGCAAAAAGGCGTGATGGAACCCTCCGCCCGCCGTCTCCAGGAGTCCCTCCAGGAACGTCTCACGCCCTACGCGGATTATCTCCAGATCCTCCCGGCCCACGGCGCGGGCAGCGCCTGCGGCAAGGCCCTCGGGGCCGTGCCCACCACGACGCTCGGCTACGAGCGGAGATTCAACAGCGCGCTGCGGCTCGCCCTCTCCGACCGCGACGCCTTTGTGAAGGACATCCTCTCCGGCCAGCCGGAGCCGCCCCTCTACTTTGCCACCATGAAGCGGGTGAACCGCGACGGCATCGCCATCACGGGCGGGGTCCCCACCCCGGCCCGCCTCGACGCGCAGGCATTCGCCGCCCTCGCCGCCGACCCCGCCCTGCGCATCCTCGACACGAGAAACGACCGCGCCGAGTTTGACTCCGCCCACGTCGCCCGGGCCATCCACGCGCCGCTGCATTCGCCGTTTTTCTCCACCTCCGCCGGGTCCTACCTCGACGAGAGCGACCGCATCCTGCTCGTCATCGAGCACGCGGAGGACGCCGATCTCGCCGTGCGCCAGCTCTACCGCATCGGCTTTGACCACGTCGCCGGATGGATCACCGCCGCCGACGCCCGCCAGGCCGGTCTCATGGCCGACGCCGAGCCGCGCATTGACTTCTCCGCCTTTGACCCCGCCCGCGCCGTCGCCGAGGGCGAGATCATCGACGTCCGCACCACGGCGGAGTTTCAGCACGGGCACCTCGCCGGGGCCCGGTCCTTCCCCTACACCCGGCTGCGCACCCGCGTCGGCGAACTCCCCCGGAGCCGCCGCCTCTACATCCACTGCGGCACAGGCAAGCGCGCCTCGCTCGCCGCCTCCTACCTGCGCTCCACCGGCTACGACGCCGTCCACGTCGACGGAGTCTGCGAGGAATGCGAGCGCATCGCGCAGGCGGAGGGAGCCGTACACTAAATGCACCTGGCGCTGCTCTACGGCGCGATCGTGGGCCTCTCCCTCGGCCTCACCGGCGGGGGAGGCTCGATCTTTGCCGTGCCCCTGCTCGTCTACGGGCTCGGGCTGGACTTTCGCAGCGCCGTCGCGCTCTCGCTCGCCATCGTCGGCCTCACCGCCGCCTACGGCGCGATCCTTCAGGCCCGGCGCGGTCATGTCCTCTGGGGGGCGGGCATCGTCCTCGGCCTCGGGGGCATCGCCGCCGCGCCGCTCGGAGCCTGGATCGGCGCGCAGATGCCGCAGCGGCTCTCGCTGCTGCTCTTTGCCGCGCTCATGATCTTCATCGGCGTACGCATGCTGCGCCAGCGGGAGGGAGAGATCGCCGCCTCCTGGATACGCTGCCGCCGCACGCCCGACGGCCGCCCCCACTTCAGCTTCCCCTGCGCGGGCAAGCTCTTCGCCGCAGGCGTCTTCTCCGGCATCCTCTCGGGCATCTTCGGCGTCGGCGGGGGATTCCTCATCGTCCCCGCCCTCATCCTCGTGGCCTGCATCAGTATCGAGAGCGCGCTGGCCACCTCGCTCGTCGGCATCGTGCTCATCGCCGCCTCAGGCTTCGCCGCCAACGCCTCCCACCTCTCCAGCGGCGACGGCGTCCTAGCCGCGTGGTTCTTCGCCGGTTCCGCCCTCGGCATGACCGCAGGCGTCTGGGCCAAGTCCCTCCTTCCCTCCCGCGCGCTCAACCTCATCTTTGGCCTCAGCGTCATCGGCGTCGCCCTCTACGTCGTCGCCCGCAACCTCACCCACGCCTAACGCGGGTTTTAAACAAAGACGCCCCTCGCCCCGGCGACGCGGCCCCCATCCCGCCAGGCCGCCTTCCCCTTTCACCGTGCATAGAGTCTCAGGGTTTCACTCGCAAAGGAGCAGTCAATCTCCTGAACCAGCGCGACCCGGGCCGTCAGGAAATCGAGTCTCCCTCTGGCGGCGCTCCGCCCGCGAGCCCGACGCCCCCTCCGCCGCCGTGAAATACCCTGCTCCGCTCCCGCGCAGCCCCGGAAAGCTCCGCGCTCCGCCCCCCACGATCCGCCCTCGACCGCGAACCCGCGCCGTGCTTTAGTAAGCGGGTAATCCACGCAGGCCTGAGCCGGGGAGGTCGTTCACAAATCCGGCGTCACTTCACACCCTTCCGCACACCTCACCCAGCCACCCCCTCCCCACCCCATGGCCCGGAAATACATGCATCTCGTCCTCACGCCTGCCGTGCAGCGGGCGCAGGATCGCTACTTCGGCGGGCACGATGTCGTCGACGACGCGCCGGAGACAGACCCCTTCACCGACCACGAGGCGGACTTCATCGCCGCCCGCGACAGCTTTTACATGGCCACCGTGAGCGAGACCGGCTGGCCGTACCTGCAACATCGCGGCGGCCCCGCCGGATTCGTCAAAATCCTCGGGCCGAACTTCCTCGGTTTCGCCGACTTCCAAGGCAACCAGCAGCTCCTCTCCACCGGCAACCTCGCCGCCAACGACCGCGTCGCCATCTTCATGATGGACTACCCCCGCCGCGCCCGGCTGAAGCTCCTCGGCCGCGCCCGCGTCCTCGACGCCCGCGAGCATCCCGAGCTCGTCGAGACCCTCGCCCCCGAGACCCTCCGCTCCCGGACCGAGCGCATCTTTCTCATCAAGGTCATCTCCTACGACTGGAACTGCCCGAAATACATCACCCCGCGCTTCACCCAGCCGGAGGTGGAAAAACTCATCACCCCGCTCCAGGCCCGCATCGCCGAACTCGAGGCCGAACTCGCCAGACGCCCGCCCGCCTGAACCCGGGCGCGTCCGCTTCTCTTCCACCCGCGTGAGCCAGGAGAGGGGGACACGCCTCATTTCTCAGGCCGCCTCTATCCTACGCCCGGGAAATCCCCCCGCGATCGCATTGACGCCAGCACGCCCGGGGAGTAGTGAGGGAGTCAGGTTGGTCAACGTTCCGTGGAATCGGCATTCCCGAAAGGTCAGGCCGGTGTCCCCGCGGTGCGGAGACCGGCTTATCATTCCACAATCCACCCCATCCCATGAAAACCACCCTCACCCGCAGCGCCCTCGCGCTCGCCACCCTCCTCGTCGCCTTCACCGCCCCCGTCCACGCCGACCAGCCGCACATGGACGCCGCGCTCGGCTACCTCCAGCAGGCCAAGGCCGAACTCCAGCAAGCCGAGCACAACAAAGGCGGCTGGCGCGTCGAAGCCATCAAGCAGGTCGACGCCGCCATCAAGAGCATCCAGAACGGCAAAGCCGCCGCCGATTCCTAGGATTCCCCAAACTTAACAAAAGAGCCCGGCCGAGCCATCCGCCGGGCTTTTTTTATGCCCTGGCCGCCGACCTACTTTCGCAGGTAATACGGACTTTTCCGCACCTCGGCCAGCGCGCTCAATGCCTCACCTCGCAGGCCGTCGCCCTCCCCGCCATCGAGATACGCGACCAGCATTGCCGCCAACCGGTTGACCAAGGCAACACGCCTTGGAATTGGTTCCGACGGATTCGCCGCATAACTCACATCCTTGATCGTCGTAAACGCGAACCTCCTCACCTCGGCATCCGCATCCGAAATCTGGCGCTCCAGCGCCTGCAAAAACCGTTCATCCCCGAGCAGCAGCGGATACTGCTGGGTGAGCTCCGCCGCTTGCAGCCGGTCCTTCACGGAAGGCGAAGCCCCAAGCTCCGCCACCGCTCGCCGCACACTTTCCGGAGAAAAATCCCCCTCAAAACCGGCAGCCCCTCCCCGCAGGACGGCACACGAGCAAAGGAAAAACATTAGCAAAAGCCACCCGCGGGCAAACACAGGCCGCATAGCTTACGATGCCAACCGGCTCAGCCGTTCCTCGATGGCGCAAAGCTCGGCAACCATCTCATCAAAGCCGGGCGGCTCGCCATGAAACATCGCCCGCATCGCTTCATAGTCCGCCCGCCACTCAGCCAGCCGGGAATCCGGCGGAACGATCTTCAGATCCCCGGCTCCCAGCGCATCGTAATCCACCCACTTGTAATCAAAGTACGTCTGGCGGTGATGCTTCACGCCTTCAAACAGCGAAGCAAAGCCCTCCGCACGCGAAACACCCGCGCGCCAGAGTTGAACCAAATCCGCCAGATGCCGCGCCTGCCGCGCAGCCAGAGCCCTGTCCCCTGAGCGAACATTTTGCTCATGGATCAATGCCGCCTTCTCCCAAAATGTCCGCTCGGGTCGCACACAGGACAATGTCAGGATCGGGTCGCCGGTTTCCTTTGGAAAAGCCTCCGCCGCGTAGGGCCGGATGGTCCGGTCTGCCATCGGCCAGCCATCAGCCCGTCCGCTTAGCTCCACCTTCACCACGGCCCTGTTATAGTCCGCAGGAGGTTGCAGTCCGGTCCCGGGATATTCAAAGTACAGGCAAAAAGGATCGCGCGCCATTTCCAGAGGGTCCACCCGGAGACAGTCCGGCCCGGCCAGCCCCTTGGCCGCATCCCCGAGGATCGGCAGCAAGGTCCCCGCGATCATCTCCCGGCACTCCTCGCGCAGCGCTTTCAGCCTCCGCTCCTTCTCCGAGGAGGTAATGCCTGCCTCAGCGGGATTCCCCGCCTTTCCCAGCCACTCCCGCGACATGGCGAGATCGATGTCTTCGGAAAACCGCTCGACGATGCCCCATGCCTTGGAGAGTGACGTGCCTCCGCGAAAGGTCAGGTTCGGCCCGGATTTCGGGTTTTGAAACAGCACGGACAGGACCCAGCAAACCCAGAAGTCCTTTTCCACATGAAACGGAGGCAGGCCTTTCCTCGCGCCGGTTTCCGTAAAAAGGGCGCGCCGATCCTCACGCGAAAGCAGGGCGATCTCATTCATAAGTCCGAGGCCACCTTGCGAAAAACCGCCCCCACCCAGGCAGGCACCAGCGGAATGTCCCGTATGAGCTGCTCCTTGTCACCCTCGCTAAGCCGTTCCCGCAGCCGGGCCACGACCGAGTCATCCACCTGTTCCTTTCGCAGGAAACGAAGCGCCTGCGCCACCGTTCCCGAAACCCGGCCCGCCGTCGCCAGCCGGGCTGGAGTCGATTGTTTCAGCACGACCGGCAGATTCCGAATCATCGCCGTGCGGCTCGGACCATCCGTCAGATACTCAACCTTGGCAGGCACCTGCTCGGTGAGCCCGAGCAGATTTGCGGCAAAGGCGCCCGAGGGCAGCAGCTTCTGCGCACCCCGCCGAGCCAGGGCCTTGGCCACCTCCTCGGGCCGGGGCGACAATTCCCCCAGCAGCCGGTTCTTCTCCGGGTAGACATAAACCCCGCGCGCCAGCCGCCGCAGAATCCCCTTTTTCACCAAACGCGACAGCGATAAATCCACCGCACCTCGGCTTCCCAAGTCCAAAAAATCACTCGATCCACATACAGAACCCTTCCCACGCCCGTATATGCGGCTAATTATCGATTTTTCAATGGGTTGCTTCAATCTCATCGCGGATCTTTTGTAAGAAAAACAGGGTTATATTTCTTACAAGATCATGACTCGCGCAAGCATTCTCTTGAGCACCCCGCGAGAGGCGCGACCTCCATCAACCCCACACTGCGCACACCGAGCCATCATTTCACGGCAGCTCCAGCCGCCCCAAGTACTGCGGCGGCACATGATCCACCAGCCAGACGCCATTGCCCGAGAGCCAGAATGTGTGACCCGCGCGATGCATCTCGCCGGAGGCGATCTCCAGAACGACCGGATTGCCTCTTCGCTGCCCCACCCTCACCGCAGTCTCCAGATTCGGCGAGAGATGCACGTGGTGCCGGTCGCCCTTGATCAGTCCCTCGCAAAAAATGGAGCCGAGGAATCTCTCCACCGTACCGTGATAGAGCCTCTCCGGCGGCGTTTCAGCCTCCAGGGCGAGATCGACCTCCACGGAATGGCCCTGATTGGCCCGGATGCGCGTGCCGTCGCTATTGAACGCGAAACGCTGCTTGTCGTTTTCCTTCACCAGCCGGTCGAGATCTGTCCGGCTAAGGGTCTTGCCGTGGGCCTCCAGCGCGGCGAGAAGGACATCCACCTCGACCCAGCCATTTTCATCGAGCTGCACGCCGATGGTCTCAGGTTTGTGGCGAAGCACCAAGCTGAGGAATCTGCTTTTATCGACATCATGCCTGCTCATGCCTTTGGTCCTTTGCAAAGGAACTTAGGCGGGACGGCACTCAGCGTAAATCTCGTTTCATATCCACGCATCCCCCGCCGCTCTCAGGCGCACGGGTTAGGCAAAAAGCCCCGGGATTACGTAACTGCCCGCTAGCGGTTACACCGGGTTCCCGCCGCGCCTCCAGATCGTCTGCGCCAAAGATCGACAAACCGCCCGGCCCGGCCTAATCATCGCTCCCGCACATCCACACACCTCCCTCACCAGGAGGAGCCAATAAGCGAGTCCGATCACCGGCCAGAGGGCTATCGACCACCACGCACGATATGAAACCTTTCCTCACCATCGACCCCACCTTGACTCGTCCCGCCCTGCTGCTGCGGCTCGCCCTCATCGGCCTCATCCTCGGCGGCGTCGCCGCCCTCTTTGCCTGGCGGGCCGGATGGTTCACCCCGCACACCCTCACGCAAAAGACCGTCATCGACACCTTTGAGAAAGTCGACGGCGTATTCCCCGGCTTTCGTCGCAACCATGCCAAGGGCGTCTGCTTTCGCGGCTACTTCGAAAGCAATGGCAACGCCGCCGCGCTCTCGCGGGCCGGGGTCTTCTCCCCTGGCCGCATCCCCGTGCTCGGCCGGTTTTCCCTCGGCGGCGGCCTGCCCTACGTAACCGACGCGCCCTCCACCGTACGCGCCCTCGCCGTCCAGTTTCAACTCCCCAACGGCGAGGAATGGCGCACCGCCATGATCAACCTCCCTGTCTTCCCCGTGCAAAACGTCCAGCAGTTCGCCGAGCAGCTCGTGGCCTTCGCCCCCGATCCCGCGACTGGCAAGCCCGACCCGGCGAAGATCCAGGCCTTCGTCGCCGCCCATCCCGCCACAGCCCGCGCCCTGCCGCTCATCCAGCAGCGCCCCATTTCCTCCGGCTTCGCCGACAGCCCCTACTACGGCCTCAATGCCTTCACCTTCCTCGGCACGGACGGCAAGCCCACCCCCGTCCGCTGGACCATGATCCCCGAGCAGCCCTTCCAGCCCAGCCCCGCCGCCGACCCCGCGACGCTGGATAAGAACTACCTCTTCGACAACCTCATCGCCGCCGTCCGCACGGCTCCGCAAAGGTGGCGGCTCATCCTCACCATCGGCCAGCCCGGCGATCCCACCGACGACGCCACCATCACCTGGCCCGACGACCGGCAAAAAATCGACGCGGGCACGCTCGTCGTCGAGCAGATCGAGAGCGAGGCCGTCAGCCCCGCGCGGGATATGAACTTTGACCCCACCATCCTGCCCGATGGTATTGCCATTTCCGACGATCCGCTGCTCAGCGCGCGCTCGGCCGCGTATTCCGTCTCGTTCACCCGCCGCGAAGGCGAGCGCAAGGAACCCAGCGCGGTCACCACCGCCGAAACCGGGAAATAACCATGACCTCGAAGCCACGCACCCAGTTCGCCATCCAGTCGCGCCTTCTTCACTGGCTCATGGCCGTGATGATTCTCGCCATGCTCTTCATCGGCATCGCGATGGTCTCGTCGCTCGCCGACTACCACTGGCTCGTCGCCATCCACCGCCCGCTCGGCATCGCCATCCTCATCCTCGCCATCATCCGCCTCATCAACCGCAAGCTCACCAAGCTCCCCCCGTTTCCCCCCACCATGTCCCCGGCCGAGCGCCGCATCGCCTCCGCCTCGGAAAAGCTCCTCTACGCCCTCATGATCGCCCTGCCCCTCATCGGCTGGGGCATGCTCTCGGCGGGCCATTATCCGATCGTGATGTTCGGCGCGGTCCACCTCCCGCCGATCCTGCCCGCGCACCCGGAGCTCTTCGCCATCCTGCGCGCCGCCCACACCGTCCTGGCCTACCTGCTCTTTGCCACCATCCTCGCCCACGTCGGCGCAGTCCTCTTCCACACCCTCATCGTCCGCGACCGCATCCTCGACCGCATGGCCCTCTGGCCGGTCCGCCGTCCCAAAGTCGCCGACCCCGCCGCCAAATCCTTAGAGTAAATCCTCGCCAGAGCTTTATTACCTTATTCCCAGCCTTCGCGCTACGTTCCGGCTCTCGGGAAACCTTGCGAGTTCCCACCTCACTTCGCGCTCCATGTTCCCCGTGCATCTTTCCGTAGATGGACCGCGCCATGTTCGCCATGGACCACGATGTCGTCATTGGAGGCCCACTCGAAGCACCCGACCAGTTCGTCGACGGCAATCGATGTGGAAATCGTCTGTATGAACGACGAGATTCTCTCACCGTCATACTCGCATACGTCGATATTGATCGTCTTTCCCGTCCCGCTCCACCACACCTTGGCAGCGAGCCTGCCATCTGGTGAAATGGTGACGAGCGGATCAATTTGCTCCCACCGATTATCGTTCCCGAGACGAAATCCTGTCGAACCGATATCCGAGCTCTCCACGATCAAGATCACCGGCGACTTCCATCTCACCTGATAGTCAAACCTCCGATGCTGGCTCGTGAGTTTCCTCACCGAGCCATCCCGCAAATCCGCTATCCGCGTGGCGGACTCCACATCGTCCCGCGAGACGATTGCCAGATATCTCCCGTCCGGAGAGGGCGTCTTCGTCACCTCCGGCTGTCTCTGGCAGCCGAGAGACAGGAGGAACATCCAAAGAATGACTCCACCCTGAAGCCCATTTTTTCCATATCTTCCCATCACTCTCGCTTTCCCCGCTCCCGCACCGCGAACTGCCACCCCTCCCCCTGCTCGCCGATCTCAAGCACGAGGTCGTAATCCCCCGCGTGCCCCCGCACTTTGCCGTAAAACGTATACGGCGGCACCCGCTGCCCCACATCGGCGCGACCCTCCATCACATCCACGCTGCGCGGCCCGAGCCGCAGCGCGCCGCCCACGCAATCCACGTCAAAGGTCTCCTCGATCACCCGCAGCAGCCCGGGCGCATCCTTGGCCAGCCTCCCACGCACATCTTCCCAGGCAATACTGCCACCAGCGCGGGCCGATGGCCCGGAGAGCAACAGGATCAGGCAACACAGAATCGACACGCACGGTCGGAACAACCTTCCACTTTGGCAGATCGCTTCAGACATCCTAGCCTGTCCGACTTGACCCAGAGCGACCTTGATATTCATAAACCATTTTCCCAACGCGGTCGGAATGAAGGACCGTATCAATTCCACGTCCCTTAACGTAGGCAAAAAGAGCCATCCTTTGCAGCGTGAGTAGAAATTCGTCATACATTTCCGCTTCACCCTTCGATCCAAATTCCAGGCGCACCAAGACAAACCTGTCCTTTTGGTAGAGATAAAAATCATCCGGGATATCCGCCCGGGCAATATACGAAACACCCGCTCTCAGACGCTTCGCGGCTTTGGAATTCAAAGTTTCCAGACGCTTAAGCGCATTTCGGATAAATTTCCGCGAAGTCTCCCCCTCGCTATCTACAGAACGGGAAATGTCGCAAACCCTGATCGACCCCTCCGCTTCCTTGGACGCCAGAGCAATCAGGAGCCGCCACCCAAAAATGGACAATCGACCAGCTATCGCCCGGAGGAATCCCGGTCTCTTTCGCTTCCATGCGCTCATCACGTGGGCATTCGTAGCTTATTTCGTATTTCCAATCAAAGGCGAAGCAAACGCATTTTCCACATAGCCATGAAACACTCCCGCGCCCGCGCCAAATAGACGCACCAAAGAAATAGCGATCACTTTTTGCTTCAGGCGAAAGATCATCATCACCCCTCCCGCGACCCCCAACGCAAAGCAGAGCTTCACAGGCAAAGAAAACTTCACCAGCAGAAACATGACCACCCACGGCAGTGTGCGAACCTTTTCAAAAGTGAAATTTTCAAACCCGATCTCCCGAGCCATCTGGTACGGAACCGCATACAGGAACGAGAACAAATCAAGCACCTGCAGCACGAACACCAAAGCGACTGCGCATGAGAGTATGAAAGTCCAGCGTTCCCGCTTATCCATCGCTCCACCCTGATCCGATCTCCCGACAATTGCGAGCAGGGAGCGCACCACCTACGCCCCCGCCCGCACCAGCCGCTCCCATGAGCGCCAGCGCTTCTCGCCGGCCAGCGCAGCGTGGGTGCCTTGATCGACGCTGCGAACCTGCTGGCTCACATTCGCGGCAGTGCGGAGGCCGAGCGTTTCGGCGATCCAGATTTGCGGTTCGTTTGTGCGCTGGTGCAGCGCCCAGGCGGCGGCCACGCGCGCGACTCGCGGAGCCGAGGCAAAGTCCCCCGTCACGCCGAAGTGTTTCCGCGCCAGGTCGAGCCACTCCTGCGCCTTGCGCCGGTCGCGCGGGCGGGTGGACGCAGCCGCGCGCGCCTTGCCGCGACGCGGCGACTTCTCCTGGCGCTTGAGCAGCTTCTCGCGAAAGGCCGGGCTGCCCCAGTACCACCCGCGATGCAGCGTACTCTGCGCGCCCTCGTTCGGCCCCGTCACCTCGCCGCCCGTCTCCCGCGCCAGCGCCTCCGTGCGCTCGACGAATTTCCTCCGGTCCGCCGCGCGATCCGCCAGGCCGTACCGCTGCAATCCCGCCTCCACCGCGAGCCACGCCGGGCGGGCCGACGCCGCCACCGCATACCCCGCCGCGAGACTGCTCCAAGCGTACCCCGCCAGCGCGCCATCCTTGCGCGATTTCACCACGCCCGCGCGCACCGGATTCAGATGCACAAAATCCACCAGCGATTCGAGATAACCTCCGCCCGCCGCCTCCACCACGATCGCGCGGTAACGGTCCCCAAACACCTCGCCCCATCCCGCGTGACGCCCGTTCAATCGGCGCGTGTACACATTCTGCAGCCACTTCATGCCCGCCGTGAGATTCCCCTCCGGCGTCTCCACCACGAGGTGGTAATGATTCGCCATCAGCACATACGCATAAACCCGCCACCCGCCACGCGCGCAGGCCTCGCCCACCGTGCGCAGAAACGTCTCGCGGTCCGCATCATCGCGAAAAATCGCCGCCCCACCGCGCCCCCGCGCCACCACATGATAAACCGCCCCATCGTACTCGATACGCAACTGCCGTGCCATCTGCCGATTCAGCCGCGCGGGCGCAGTTTGTCAAGATTTGCTGACAGTCCCCAATGCTTTCACGTATGCTCCGTACACTTTGTCAAAGCCCGCACTCATGAAATGCACCTTCTGCGAACGCGAGGAGAAGAACACTGCGACCGAGCTTTGGGCGACCGACGACGGCCAAAGCGTCGAGGTTGCCCGCTCTCGGGATGTCAGCGTGGAAGATCCATGGAACCCGGACGGAAAAATCATCTGCGAAAGCTGCTATCAGCAAGGAAGGGTCTCAAGGTACAACGCCAGCGACCTTCTCGAAATCCATACCCAGTTTGGGCTTGAGTACCTCCACGCCGACCAGCCCGAAAAAGCGGAGACAGCCTTTCGCGAAGCGCTTCAGATCAAAACGACCGCCGATGGTCTCGCCAATCTTGCTTGTTGCCTGAGCAAACTCGATCGCAACACGGAGGCAAAGAATCTCTACCTGCTCGCCTTGGACATGGATAAGGACCACTTCATAGCCCGAAACAATCTGGCGAACATCCAGCGCCTCCACCGGTAAACAGCCCCAAGGGGTCACTCCCTGAGATTCCCCCCGCCAAAGAACCCTCACGTCTACCTCTCTCCAGCCCCCGACGACGACTGCCCCAACAGTCTCCCGCCCGATCTTGTTTGCATACCTCATGGTTCTAGGTATGCTTGGCTCCATGAAACCGAGGAGCAACCCCGACTTCTTCAACGGCGTGCCCGAGTTGCTGATACTGCAGCTCATTTCCGAGGGGGAAAAGTACGGCTACGAGCTGGTGCGCCTCATTCGGCTGCGCAGCAAGGAGCAGTTTTCTCTTGGAGAGGGTAGCATCTACCCCATCCTGCACTCCCTTGCGGAGACCGGAGAGCTGTCCACCCGCGAGGCCGTCACCGAGGGGCGGCGACGACAATACTACAGGATCACGGCCAAGGGCCGCCGCAAGCTCGCCTCCATGCTCGCGCAATGGCAGTCCGTCACCCAGGCCGTCACCTCCACCCTCGCCCCCTCCCATGTCTAGCTTTTCCTCCCGCCTGAAGTATTGCCTCACCCAACACCGCCTGCCTGCCAGCTACATCAGCCGGACGGTGCTTGAGTTTGAGGACCATTTCCTCCACCTCGTCGAGGATGCCACCGCTCGCGGACTCACACCAGAGCAGGCGGAGCGGGAAGCTGCCGCCGAACTCGGCGACCCCCGGCAGCTCGCCGACACCCTCGCGCTGAGCTACAAGGCCAGCCGGTCTCCATGGCGACAGGTCCTGGCCAATCTCTGGCTGGACCGGGGCGCGCTCACGCTCCGCCTCATCGGCGCATACTCCGTGCTGAGCGCGGCCCTCGGGCTTTTCTTCACATGGAGCTGCATGCCCGGGGTCCTCGCCCGCCATGCCGCCAAGGGCAGTACACCGGAAGCCTTTCTGCCTGCCTATTTCACGATGACAGGCATCTCGACCGTGATCCTCGCGCTGCTTCTCGTCACCGGTATCCGGATATTCCGCCAGCAGCGAAGCGCTCTCACGGTCTTCACCGTCGCGAGCGTCCTGCCCATCGTTATGATCTTTCTTACCGGTGCAGCTTGGTTGTCTCCTTCGCTGGGATTGAGCATCGCTGCCGCCACCGGGGTTTCCCAGATGGGACTCACGCTTTTCGTCATCACCCTCTTCCCTCTCTGGGCTCCGCTCGCCGCCGTCTGGGCCCTCCGACGCGAAAAAACGCTTTCCGAGTAAGCCCTCCCAGTCCGGGAGTCGAGAGCAGGACTCCTCCGAAATTCTACGCCGCCGAGAGCGCCCGGCGCGGGGGCGGCAGCGGGGCGATGAAGAAATACAGCACCGCGCCCAGCGCGTTGAGCAGGATCACCACCAGCAGCCACACGATGCGCTCCGTCCCCTCCAGTGAACGATTGCAGAGCAGGTGCACCAGTCCGCCAATCCAGAACAGGGTCGATACTCCGGTCAGGAGAAGCATGGTTGCCATCACCGTGAAAGAGACCATTTCAAACCTCGCCGCATTCCCATGCGAGACATCCGAGGACGACCCCGACATCACCACGATAATGTCGATGCCGACCATACAGATCAAAAACGCGATATAAAAGATCGGGAAAGATCGCATCCCGCCTTAGCTAAGCTATTCACGCCGGGCGGTCAATCACCACGCGAAGCCGCGAGGCCCTCTGCCCCCATTTTCCGGCTTATCTTGCCCACATGCTTAGTCTGCGATAAAACATCCCTCTGCGCCCGCCCTCCCATGAGACCCCTCCTTTTCCTCGCCTGCCTCGGCCTCGCCAGCCCCGCCATGGCGGAGAACATCCTCGCCCCGCCGCTCTCCGGCATTCGGAACACCGACGACCTCGCGCAGTATCTCAGCCAGTCGGGCCGCCGCGTGCTCTATGAGAAAGGCGAATCACCCGTCCCGGTCCACATCCCCGCTGGCATCACCACCATCGAGGGCCTCCTCGCCTGTGACTCCGTGAAGACCTCCGCCGGACTCAGCGAGCAGGACGACTGGATTTGCATCCTCCCGGTCCCGGCGGTCTCAGCGCCCTTCCGCACAATGATCCACGGGCTCTCGCTCCGCGAAGCCACCCCCCGCGAAGCCATCCAGGCCGTGGCAAAGTCCACCGGCATCCCGCTCACCCCGCTCCTGCAGGACCGCGTCGCCAGCCGCCAGCGCATCACCATCAACTTCGACGGCGTCACCATCCACGACGCCCTGCGCCGGATCGCCTCCGCCATCGGCAAAAGCAAATGCACCCTCCACCCCGGCGACCCCTTCTTCGTAAACATGATCGAATTCTCCAACCCGCCCGATCCCGCGCTCGTCCAGGCGCTGATCGCCCGGGAAAGAGCCAATACTCCATGAGACCCCTCGCCCTCCTTGTCGCCATCGCCTGCGCAATCGTCTTCATTGCCGTCTCGCTCCACGACTATCACCAGCTCCCCGACCGCATCGCCTCGCACTTTGACATCACCGGCACCGTCAATGGCTGGATGGGCAAGACCGCCTTCACCTCCTCCATGCTCGCCGTCGGCCTCGGCATCCCGGTCCTCTTCATCGCCGCCATCTACCTCATGCGTTTCCTCCCGACACAGTATCTCAACCTTCCCGGCGACTCCTGGCGCGACCCCTCGCATTTCCGCAAAGCCTGCGATTACTTCCTGACCATCACCCTGTGGTACGCCGCCGCGTTCCTCCTCTGGCAGACCGCCTTCACCCACCAGATCGTCGCCGCGAATCTCGCCACCCCGCCGCGCCTCGACGGACAGACCGCCGCTCTCCTCGTCGTCCCGATTTTCATCCTCACCCTCGCCTGGATCATCGCCTTCATCGTGCGATTCTTCCGCCCGGCCTGGGGCGGATAAAATCAATCTGCCGCCAACGCCCGGCAGCGGCGAGGGCCATCCGACGCGCCGGCCGCTTCGGCAGCAGGCATCGCGCCGCCACCAGTCCGCCACCCTCGCCGGAGCCTCCATCCCCCTCGAAACCGAGCCCCCCGCACCCGCTCTCACCGGACGGCAGGCCAGACGCGACCGCGCGTACGGCCAACGCCCCCTCTCGACTCGGTCCTAGGCGAGACTGGGACTTCGCTCACTGCCAAGCTGTCCAGTCCCGGAGAGAGGCTGGGGGAAGAGCTTTGACGGTTTTTGGAATCGGGACCAGATGAACTGATAGGGAGTCAGCCCGGCCAAGGATTTGAGCCGTTTAGCGAGCATCTGTCCCTGAATTGCTCAGAGCCTTTCTGAAAAAGGACGATGCTCGGATGGCAAAGGAAAATGTCTGGTCGGCAAGGCGCGGCGACAGAGCGTATCCGCAGCGATACGTGAGGGAGCCGGAACGCAGCCGAAGGCCGTTTCCCCGCCGCAAGCCGTCGGTCGGCAATTTTCAGACATGCTCTCAGAGGTCGGCTGGCTTGCTTTGCCTCTTATTATTCTCCCACGAACGGCGAAGCCGAGAATGAAACCCTAAGCACACGGTTGTCCTCGTCCCCGCTCGCCATGATATCAAATGCCGTCCCGAATCCATCCCACATGCCAGGCTCCTTTGGCAGCGGCGTCGCAATCACTGTTGTGCTGTGGGTCCAAAGGCCTCCTGCCCCTCCGCGGAACGGATTGGAGCAGGTACGCCTGACCGAAATGCTCAGGTCCGGCACTTCCAGCAAGGCCACAAAGTTCCGGGATGTCAGCCAGGGTTCCTCCGATTTGCTGTCATCCGGCATCATGGTGATGCGGAGCGGGAAAAACTTCGGTCGGGATTCTCGTTTTGCAGGATCTGCTGGCACTACCTCGACCGCGATACCCACCACCTGGCTCGCGCTTTTGGACTCGGTATCAATCAAAGAAATATCGACGACGAGGGACCGTGCGGAATCCGGTATCTGGACCATCCACTGGAACGATTTGATCCCGAGCAGCTCGCGCAATGTCGCCGTGGCCGGCTGCGGCTGCTTGTAGTCGTCAAAGGCAACAAGCTGATTTTCCGGCATTCCCGGCGGACGATGATATTGCTGCTGCGCTGAGAGTGTGGTGCCAGCCGAGCAGAGCGCGAGGATGGAGATCAGGTGTTTCATTTTTTGTCCAAGGTGAGAAATGGCCAGACCGTCCGCGCGAATCGCCGGACGAAGCGAAAGTCCGTGCAAACGCCGAACACGACCCTCGCGGCCATCAACTCAAGCACCCCGTCAGTCTTTTGTTTTATCCGAGCGGAACCAAGGTTGAAATTCGATCTTCCAGTCAGACGACGCCACCCCATCCTTAACGATGTAAGGATAAGCGGTGTTTTTGGAACTGAATATCTCATCGGAATTGAGCATTGGACGAACCCAGATTCTGTTAACCTTTTCCGTTGAAGCAAGCGGGTGAAAATGTTGAGCGACATCATACATTTCCGTGATTTGCTTCCACATGTTTTTGCTGGGACTGGACGGGAGATAGTCAATATATAACGCTCGCTGGCCGGTGAGCGTATCCGTTCCCACCTGGATTGCCTTGATGGTTGTCGGCCTGCCTTTCTCAAATTCCAAGATCTGCGGCGATTGAGGGCTGTAGGGTTCATAGGGCGGATCGGCAAAAGCGGGAATCGCCAATCCGGCCAGTAATAAAATCGTGATGCGGGCGGTCCTGTGATTTTTGCCGGGAAACCCAGGGACATTTGCGAACAGACGCATGCGCTTCTTCATGGACAACATCAACAGCATGAGCGCCCCGCGGTCTCCCCTCAACTGAAAACGCATCGAGCCTGATCTGGAAAGGATTCCTGGCTTCCACGCCATCCCCGATAAGGGAATGCACGTAACGGGAGCTCGTGGATATCCGCCCTTTCACCTTCGGATGTTCGATCTGAGAAACCAAGCCCCTGCCTCTGGAAATCCTCCGCCTCCGGCTTCGCCGAAATTCAGAAAAAATGCCCTTGCGAGCAAGCTGGCCGAAAAACAGGGGGGCAGCGCGAAATGGCGTCGAGGGCCGCCCGCCCGAGTCGCGCGTGAGGGACGTTGTCCCACTCTCCGTCATTGACTCCCTGTATTGACAGAGTAACAAAGCCCTTATGAAGATCGCCCTCCACACTTTTGCGGTCGCCTCGTCCCTGCTCCTCCTCGCCACCACCCCCTCCCGAGCCGTCGACTACGCGCCATTCAACTACTCCGGCTCCGGCGACACCGTCATCACCGGCATCCGTGGCGCGAGCGCCATCGATGGCGACGCCGTCATCACCGGCTCGCTCAGTATTCCTAATAGCGGCGGCGCCACCCAGGCCATCATCTACGAGGGCTCCATCTACAGCCGCGACGGCACCTGGACCCCGCTCACCCCCACCATCAGCGGCCAGACCATCACCACCTCCACCCTCTACGGACCCAATACCGGCTACTACGACCCATCGCTCGGCGTGAATGGCATCCGGGCCGTCGGCAGCTACAAATACTCCGAGGGCGGCTCCTACGACCACGGCCTCATGTACACCCGCATCGGCGGCGTCTCCACCTGGAGCCAGTTTGACGTCCCCGACTCCGTCGCGGGAGGAACGGTCCTTTACACCATCGCCCACAGCACCATGGGCAGCCTCGTCGTCGGCAACTACGACACCCAGCTCGACGAGGGCCACGCCTTTGTCTACGACATCAACACCACGACCTTCCGCAACTTCCTCCCCGTCGTCCAGGGCATCGCCTTCGACAGCATCACCGCCTACGGCATCTGGCAAAACGCCAACGGCACCTACACTGTCGCCGGCGGCTACAGCAACCTCGCCAACAACGTCCTCGACGCCGGGTACCTCGTCGACTACGACCCCACCAAGACCGGCAACGACGCCTACACCCACTTCGCCTCCTTCCAGTACGGCAACCAGCCCCTCGCCTCGCTCATCTCGCACTTCGACGGCATCGTTGCCACCGACGATGGCTACAACCTCACCGGCGACCACGCCACCCTCGCCAGCCCGCAAAACCAGCTCGGCTTCTTCGCCCACGTCACCCGCAACCCGGATGGCAGCTTCAACACCGCCGACTGGCTCTCCATCGAGTACCCCGGCAACGCCATCACCAGCGGCAACACCGTCTACGGCGACAGCGTCCTCGGCGTCTCCACCGGGTCCACCTCCACCAGCTACATCGCCACCGTCCCCGAACCCTCCAGCCTCGCCCTCCTCGGCCTCGCCGGACTCACCGCCGCAGCCACCCTCCGCCGCCGCGCGTAAACCCAGGAGAGCAGCCGACAACACTCCCCCCCGCCTGGCGCCTGCACCCTTTACGCCGGATATTGCCTTCATCCCTCACACCTGCCCTCAGGTTTCCCTGATCAACAACAGCCGCGCCTCATGAGCTACGACCTCATGGTTTTCGACCCCAAAGCCGCACCTACGACCCGGGCCGGCTTCATGGACTGGTACCGCCAGCAAACAAAGTGGAGCGAGGACCATCACTACGACGATCCCGCGGTTTCCACCCCCGAGCTGCGCGCGTGGTTCCTCGACATCATCCCCCACTATCCCATGATGAACGGGCCTTACGCCTCCGAGGACGACAGCTCCAAGGTGACGGACTACAGTATTGGCCGATCCGTCATTTACGCAGGCTTCGCCTGGTCGGAAGCCGCACCAGCCCGCGAACTCACCTTCCGCCTCGCTCAGCAGCACCGCATCGGTTTCTTTGACGTCAGCGTCGGCAACGGCGGAGTCTGGATACCCACCGCCGACGGACCATACACCTGCATCCACGGCCAGGGAGCACAGCAGCCCGACAGAAAGTGGTGGGAATTTTGGAAAAGACCGTGAAGCCCGCTCCCGATCGACACACCTCAGCCCCCTCCATCTCCATCTGCGAGGAACCCATTCCCGCGCCCGACTACCTTCGCCTCGTCGCCGACGCCGGATGGACGCGCTTCGTCCATACCGATGCCGTCGACACAGCATTGAAAAACTCGCTCTGGAGCGCTGTGGCGAGGGATCAGTCAAACGGCGCGATCATCGGCTGCATCCGCATCGTCGGCGACGGCGCGATCTTCTTCTACATCCAGGACCTCATCGTGGCCAAGGCGTACCGCAAACGCGGCATCGGCCGCCGCCTCATGGAACACGCCGACCGCTACCTGAAGCGCACCGCCCCGCGCAAAGCCTGGGTCGGCCTCTTCACCCACCCGACCAAGGCGGGCTTCTACGAAAAGTTCGCATTCCACGGCCCACGCCCCAGCCTCGTCGGTATGTACAAGGCCACGAAGGCCTGACACCCCGCCTCATCGGTCGAGGCATCCGCGCCGCTCAGGATGCCACCTCCAGCTCCCCCCGTCCGAGTGCCCAAGGGGTCGGGCCTATAGTTTACATGTTTGCCCCCGGAGATGGCATTCGAGGCAATCCTCCCATGGTTCGCATTTGCGCAGCGAATCTTCAAATCGCGGCTCTTCTCTCAACGAAGCATCCGCTCACGCCCCCCCCTTCCCTGCCGATCCCCGGCAAGACGATTCTCCCAAGGCAAAGGGGGGAGTCACCCGTAGTTCCGCGGTCTCCCGCCCTTTCTCTCCTCTCGGCAACCAGATGCACTATTGACCATCAGCACCTTCCGCGCGACCGTGAAGGTCAGATTTATTATTGCACCAAGGAGTCCGCCCCCACTCTGTCACACCCCTCGCCATGTCCTGCCCGGAACCTTCCACGGAGCACAGCCCCCGCCCATCCGCCACACACCGCCTCCGGCGCAAAGCCGCCTGGAGCCTCCGCGCCTCCATCATCACAGGTTTCCTCGCCCTGGCTCTCTTCGTTCTCACGACCGTCCTCCTCCTCGGCTGCTTCCTCACCCGCATCGATCCCTTCGCCCACCGCGCAGCCGTTCTCTACCTTGCCCTCGCCGCTCCCTCCCTCCCTGTCCTCGCCTTTGCCAGCTGGCTCTTCTCCATCCGTCACGACACCCTCCTCCGGATGGCAAACGAAAAAAGGCCGGCCAGCGATCCCTGATCCGCCCTCCACCAGCCCCGCTCGCACGACCAACCTCGGCCAGAACGACTCAGGGACGGCGAGACGAAACCTAAGAGCCTGTCTGAAAAAGGACGATGGGCGGATGGCAAGGGAAAATGGTGGACGGCAAGGCGCGGCGACAGAGCGTATCCATAGCGATCCGTAAGGGAGCCGGAACACAACCGAACGCCGTTTTCCCGCCGCAAGCCATCGGTCGGCAACCTTCAGACAGGCTCTCGGCCGCCATCCTCTCAGTAAATGCGGTATTCGTTTACAATCACAGGACTCGGCGTCCCATCGATCACGGAACCGAACTGAAACTCCATCTTGGTCCCATCCGAGATCTCACCGCTCCCCTTGCCATTATTCAGCGAGCCCTGCCGCAGGAAAATCCCCTTCCCCGTCCGTCCATCAGACATCGTAAATGTAAAAGGGATGACCACCTCGCTCTTGGCGACCGGATACTTGCCCCACGCCTTGAGCCCGTCGACGGACACCATTTCAAACGTCCCGTTCACGGCAAATATGTGAGCCTTCGCCGATCCATAAAACTTCTGCCCCTTGCTCGTCTTCGCCTCGATCGGGACCGTCACACAGCCAGCGCAGGCCAGGCAAAAAACCACGAAGCCAATAATCCCGGAAGCTCGAAAAATCATGGGAAATCGATATCGTGATTATTCACGATTAACAAGCAGGAAAACAGCCATCGGCCTCCTTTTATGAATTCTGGAAGGCCGCAAACCTTAGCGGTTTAAACAAAGATGGAGCCGGTGATCGGCGAACGCCGCAAGTCGACATGATACGGGAACGCGCCCAAGGGGTCGGGCCTATAATTTACATGTTTGACCCCGGAGATGGCATTCGAGGCAATACTCCCATGGTTCGCGTTTGCGCAGCGAATCACCAAATCGCAGCTCCTCTCTGAAGCTTCCGATCACGACTTACACGCTTAACGACATGTATATTATAGGCCCGACCCCTTCCCTTTGCTGCATTCACCTGGCTCTCTGATTTTCCGAGCCATTGAATTTCAGGGAATTCAGAAGCAGTTGCTGATTCTTCCTGCGCCTTTTCAGCCTTCGGATGGAGCTCGATATATTGCGCCGGGACCTCCAGGTTCTTTGCGATGAAATCCCCCTTCGCTCCCTTCGCCAGGGCGGCGACCACGGCCGGCCCACCCGAGGTGAAGCCCGCCTGACCCAGCGCGATGCTCATCGCGTCCAGGCTGGCGAGGGTCTTTTGCCCGAAGGTCGGATTCAGGATGCTCGCCGCCGTACCGAAAAGTCTCGACTGATCCGCTCCGAATCCTCAGCGCCAAGCCCATATCGACTTCGGCCTGCGGGTTTTCGAGGGGCGGTTTAATGGAAGCCTCAACTGCCAGCCACGCCTATCTACCGAGTAGCTGTCTTTCTCCAGTCGATTTCCGCATACAGCCGTTGCAGGATTTCATCTCCCTTTTCGGAAAAAGACTGCAGCTTGGCAAAAAACACACCCCATTCTTCCCAATCACTGACGCCCCCGTCCCAAAGCAGAAGCCTCTCTCCGTCAACGACCAGCCACCTCTTGTCCTCGACCGCCGTACCTTTCTCGACTTCTCCCTTGATCAGTTGCGCGATCCTCTGCGCGTACTCATCGTAGTCGCTCTTATGAATTTGCATTCCCAGAGCCAGCGCGAGGTATCCGGCCTCCGTGCGCACCAGTTTTCTGATCGGGCCGACCAGCCATTTATCCTGCCGCAATCCTTCGAACGTACCCGCGCCATCCGCTGACCAGCCGAGTTTAAGCTGCCTCGCCTCGTAAAAACCCATGATCTCCTCGTCCGTTAGCAACGGATTCTCAAAGAATTTCAATATTTCAAAGAATGACTCCTCGGAGGCCGAAGGTGCCGTAAACGACACTCCGCGCTTGCCTTTTCTCTCATTGCTCATAGCACGTCACGCTACCCAGCTCGTTCATTTTTTGTCAACCGACCCCCTTGAGTAATACTGCCTTTGCTCCAAAACTCCTACTTTCACCGGGACGCTGGAGGTTCCCGAAAGACTCTACGGTCGATCTGATCAAGCCCCTTTTGGATTTGCTCAACCTGCGCCTGAAGCTCCGGGCCGAAATCTCCCTGGAAAGCGCCTGGCAGTCCTTTGTGAAGACCACTCAGCCACATCTTGACCCATTCCATCGCTTTACCGATGAACCGCCGCACACCTTCAGTTATGTTCCCCTGCTCACTGAGCTGGACGATCTGCCGCATGAACTCGTTCATAAATGTCGGGGAGTTCCCCTTCTTTTCGATAAAGTCGAGGATGTCTTTCTCACGTGGACTCTCCGGCATTTCCTTCTCAAAGTTGCGGAAATACACGTCGTGGCTCTGCTTGACCGTCCGCAGCATGACCTCGCGGTCCCTTTCCGACGCTCCTTCGATCGTTTTACGCATGTCCGCAAAGGCCTCACTCTGCCGGGTTGCTATGTAAGTATTTAGGTCGTCCGGACTCTTCGAGCGCTGCCAATCCCTTTCCAACTCTTTGAGATGGACTGCATGAATGATCTCCTCTCCCAGAGTCATCCGTGTTGCCTCTCCCGGGCCAATCTTCCGGGGCGGTGCATTTTTCTCATTTGTTACCAGTTTGTCGTATCCGAGGTAAAAGACGATCTTGTCTCCTTCCACCATGCACTCGCTACGCTCATCAGGCCTTGAGTAGTCGACCTCCACTCCCAGCTTTTCCATCTCTTTCCGGAACTCCTCCCAGATTGCATCAACTCTCTTGACGGCTGCTTTGACCGCGGGACTCGCATCTTCGTAGTGGCTGCGGACAAATTCCAACGAACTCGGGTCCTCGTCAAAATAGAACTCTTTTTCCCCAAACTGCGCTTTGCTCTCCGTTTCGGGCGGGGTGCCGAGGCTGGTTCCTCCTTGTTCATTCCGACCGGAAACGGACGATTCCGCGTTGGTCGATTCTCTGTCAGCAGGTGTACGCGTTTCGCCTGGAGCGGGATTTGCTACCGCCTCTTCAGCACCCTTCTCGCCGACAGAACCGCTCGATTTCGGCTTGACTCCCAAGGCTTTTCGGACTACGTTTCCGACTGAAGGTGAGTCATTTTGCAGACCGCCCCGGGTATTGGTCCCGATCGGCGTCGCTGCGGATGACTCACCTTTGTCTTTTTCAACGATTTCGTGATCGTAGAAGAGGTGACCGTTGCTCTCTCGAACGACGATGGAGACAATGTGTGGAGCGCCATCGATCTCCAGTTTGGCTGCGAGGATATGATGCTTGAGCCCTGGCTGTGTACTTATCTCCTGGGTCTGAATGTAGACGGCTTGACCAAGCAGTTCCGGCAGAGCCGCAACCGAAACAACCTTCTCACGCCCGGCCCAATGGCTGAGATCATTGACAATGGAATTCGGCGTAATCAGAACCTCGGCACCCAGCGCGGGAGTCTGATGCTTGGCAAACAAGCCCGTCCGCTCGCCCCACTCTCGGATGATGGCAAGGATGCCCTTGAGCTTCGACCCCTGCGGAATCCCAGCCTCGCCAAAGATTTCCTTCCCGGTCGAGCGCACCACCTGCGCCTGCTCCCAATCCGCCTTTGGATCAGCGTTGAAGGCCAGAACGTCCGCTCCTTCCTTCGACACTCCGTAGGGTGCCGGTTGCCCGCCCGGTTCGGTGTCCTCCTTATCAGCCTCCATCGGCTGGCTTCCGGGCGAAGAATCCGCCCTTGGCTCCAGAGCCTCCGGGGTTGCCTCCTCCCCCTTCGGAGGGAGCGCGATGTACTGCACCGGAACCTCCAGGTTCTTTGCGGTGAAATCCCCCTTCGCTCCCTTCACCAGGGCGGCGGCTATGGCCGGGCCTCCCGAGGTGAAGCCCGCCTGACCCAGCGCGATGCTCATCGCGTCCAGGCTGGCGAGGGTCTTTTGCCCGAAGGTCGTCTGGTCCCTCACGCCAGCTCCTTCCGCCAGGTATGCCTCGCCGTAAGTCTGAGCGGGCGTGGTAAACAGCGTTTCGCCCGCCGTGGATTCTGCGATACCCCTGGCCCGCTCGCCGATCCATTCGCCGAAGGCCTTTGCTCCGCCCGCCACCGGCGACTTCGGCATCGAGCGCAGCGTCGCCTTTAAAACCCGCCCCACCGCGACATCCCCGAACAGTTCAAACGGCGTTTGCAGGATCGCCTGCTGGTGCGCGTAACGGTCCGCCGCCTCGTCGCTCGGATTCAGTCCGCGCTCGGCTGCCACCGCCCGGTATTCCCGCAACGCTCCCTCGTAGGTCTGCGCGTACATCAGCGACAGACCGAAGGTCGGATTCAGGATGCTCGCCGCCGTACCCGGCGCGCTCTGGCCGACGCTATCGGCCACTCGCATGATCCACCAGCCATCATGCGCCGGGTCGATCACCTCCGGAAACATCGTGTGCGCCTCCTCTCCCTGGCTCTGAGCTTCTCGCGCCAGTTCCTCGCTGCTGCGCGACAGGCTGCCCCAGAAACTCTCCTCCACCCGGCCCTGCGCCGCCGCCTGCGCAATGCCGATCTCTCGCCTCAGCGACTCCATGCGGCCGTTGGCAATCACCGCCTCGCGCAAGGCTCCGCGATGTTCCGCCTGGCGTCTCTCCTGCTCCGCCGCAAACAGCTCTCGTTCCAGCTCCGGGACGCGTATAGCGGCTGCATGGGCAGTCAGGTCCACGTAGGAATTGCGCTCTCCGCGCAACAGCCCGGCGGTCATGTCGTAAAATCCCGCACGCACATCATGCGTACCCTCGACCGCTCCGCGAACGACGCGCGCGCCGACCTCCGCCGGGGTCACGCGTTCCTTCATCAACTGCGCCATCGCATCGGAGAACTCCTTTTCCGTTCCCATCGAGCGCCCGAAAACGGCTTCGTCAAACGGCACGCGCCTCCCGTCATAGGTCAGGCTGATGTTTTCAGTCGTCACGCCCCACGCCTCGGCCAGGAAGGCGTGGTTCAGCATTCCGCGCGCCGTCTCCTCCCAGTCGGGAAAATCCCGCTTCATCGACGCCAGAGGACTGCGCGAGACAAACTCGTCGAACCATTCCTTGTCGGTGTACAGCGCCCGGTAATGCGGATCGTCCAGCAGCGAGTCCATCGTCCGCGCCAGCGGCGCAAAGTCTTCCTTCCTCCGTGTCTCGTCTCCTATGAGTACCATCTCTCAAGCTCCCTTCAGTCGTTGTTGAAACATTCCCGCCCCTCGCTGGCGCGCATCCGGCGCGTCCAGCAGTGTCTTCACCAGGGCGGTGATTTGTGGCAGCGTCGCGTGGGTATCACGCTCGACCAGCCCAGCCACCCGCCGCTTCAGCATCATCGCTCCCGCCGCGCTCTGCACCGTATTGGCCGCTCCCAGCATTCCCGTCGCCTCGTAGCGGTCAATCGTCCGGTAGGCGTCCCCCAAGAGGTACGATATGGTGCTGCGGCCCTTTTGGCGGCGGGCGTCGAGGCGCTGGAACCACCCCTCGCGCTCGGCCAGCGGGATGCTCTCGCGGATGCTGCGGCGCAGGGCGGCATACCCCGCG
>Ga0209935_1001344_pt1 | contig 40218 bp, 36 predicted proteins | sample ThiBio_1000_plan_2_FD_183958 | JGI IMG/M metagenome (GOLD analysis project Ga0209935, IMG submission 183958) | Wastewater bioreactor microbial communities from Cape Town, South Africa - Thiocy_cont_1000_plan (SPAdes) | ecosystem: Engineered > Bioreactor > Thiocyanate-remediating >... | reverse complement strand
GTATAAGTAATAGAATGATCAAAAATATCTTTTTTTTCAATAAAATAATTGGTAAATAAAATATCAAAATCAAAAATAAAATCATTGGGTCTGAAAATTACTGTTTTTAATTTTGGACAATCGAATATATAATATGTATCCAAGTATTTAATATCTACAATCCAATCAAGTATTTCCAGTTTTTCACAGATATTTATATCAGAAACGAAGTTTTCATAAAAGTTAGATAGGTCTAATTTAAGATATTTTGTATTAATAGGTAAAGAGTTAGTTATATAAAAAAATCTAGAACCCTCTAGAGTAAATAAAGTAAGATTGGTAAATTTATTCAAATTAAAAGGTATATTTTTATAACAGGATGAAGATAAATACATACTCCGATATTGAAGAGGATTATCGAGATTTTCTAGAAAATCTTCTAATTGTTCTAATTCCTCGAAATCAGAATCCGAAATATATATATCGTATCCATTTTTATTGAAGTATTCCATATTTAATTTCTTTTTGTATTCCTAAATTATATAATTAAATTATTATCTTTTTGGCATTAAATAGTCAAAAGCGAATACTTTATTAAACATACATATGAATAAACTAACACTACCAAATAAACTAACATTACTAATAATGATATATATATTTTATAGAATAATATAGTTTAGCTTAAATATTATGAATGTCATGAATATATTACAATTAAAATACTAGATAGTTTATAAGAAACAGTATAAATAAAATGTAAGGAGGATTTATTTATACTATAATAGTAATATAAATAATAAAATATGTTTAAAAAATCTTAACATAGCGATATTAATGTTTTGGGACGGGTTAAAGAGTAATTGAAATAAAGATTGTAATTTTAGATAAATAAAATTTACTAAACAATAAAATGGAAAGCTACTCAAGATTTGCAGAAGGAAATATAGGAGAAGATTATGAAATTGTCGTAGGTGTTAAAATTCCAGAATTTGAGGATGGTTATATATTGGATTGGGAAATATTAAGCGAAAATATAGGGATTCATATACCAAAAGATTATGATTATGAAAATGATAATCATATATGGAGAGTATTCTATAACTATCTAAATGAAATAGGTTTTTTATTAAAACTAGATAAGAAAAATGATGAATATTTTTTAGTACCTAAAAATATGATAATTATCGATGAGCACGTTAGACCTGAGTTAATAAGTTATTATTTTAGTACCATAGATATTCCACAGATTGATATGATATTAATGCAAATGGGACATGAAATAGAATGCAAAGTAAGTCCTGGGATTTATATTTTATATAAATAAATCCTATAAATATATTTAAGTAGTACTTTTCCATAACTAATAACCTATTATATCATTATAAATGTTTTGTTCAATTATAATATCGATAATCATTATCAATAGCATTTTTATGACTATTATCATTATCAATAGTATCATTATCAATAGTATCTTTATTAATAATATCATTATCAATAGTATCTTTATTAATAATATCATTATCAATAGTATCATTATCAATAGTATCATTATCATTAATAGTATCATTAATAGTAATATTATTGCTATCATTGCTATCATTATTATATTTAATAGTTACTTCCTGACCCATAAAATAGTAATCAGGGGTATAATTTTTATCAATAATATTATCAATAATATTAATATTAAGAGAGGAAATGATATTATAAACTAAAGGATTTTCCAAACAAAAATTATGAATAATGTTATCAATATCTATAATAGAAGATAAAATAGTAAGAAAATTAGAATTTGAGTTTAATTTAATATATATGGAATCTAATATGGGAGTAATATTATCATAGTCAACACATTTTAAACCATCATAAGTTTTATCATTTGATATACAATAATTTAAACGAGAATGTCTATAGTATATTATAAAAAAGTATTTGTGTGATATTGGATATTTTCCAAGATGATGATAATCAATAAATTTTTGTTCACCTTTATAATCTTTAATAATATTTAAGACATCATCGGTGATATTATCACCGAACAAGTGAGGTGTAATATGGTACGATAGATGATATGGTATTTTAATTTTAAAAACTCTTTTATGAAATAGATTATAAATATTATCGATATTATTTTCTTCATTGATTTCGAATCCAAAATCAATCAAATGGTAAAGTTGGTTTATAATATTATTATAGTATTTATCATAAAATAAATTATTAGTCAAAAATTCTAATATACAACAGTTATCAAATAAATCTCCATAACTTAATATATTTTTATTTGTTGGTAGGTTTAATTTGCTGTTATCTATAACACTTCTTATATCAAGTATTGGTAAATAATGATACATTTGATTATCTTCACATACTGCTTTATAACCGATAATGAGTTTCCAATTATCCAACAATGTTATAAATATAATTTCATAATTCCAAAAATCAATAGAAACATTCAATATTAATTCCATTATTTTGATATTATTTTTCTTCATTATTTTAACTATTTTATATATGTTGTATTCTACATTTTCAGTTCTTTCGTATACAACTGTATCGCTAATTTCATTATTTATTTTAATATTTAAAATCTCTTCAATACTTGTATTTAATTCCATTTATACTATTAATTGATATCATAATTAATTCAATTAATTTTATAAGAGAGAAATATTTAGTTTTTGATTGCTCATATTCAATGATTAAGTAATTGTATTTTATAATATTGAGTTAAATTCTGATTATGATTTATAAATTGTAATACGTAAAAATAAAGAATGATATTAATATCAAATATATAATAATTAGTGAAAAAACAATAAAATAGCATTTTTGAAAATAAAATGATAGAAAATAAAATATGGCAAAGATTTGTGTAACATATAAATTTAATCATACGATAAATAAAGTAAATAATAAAAAGAGATGCTGAATTTATGAATACTTTGGTTGATTGACAATGGATTAAATTTTATCTTCAGAGTACAAATTTTGATAAGTATAAAAGTAAGGGGAATAAAAACGTAGAAGAGAAAGATAATTATATATATGATGAAAGTACAAATAAACTGTATCATGGAGAAATAATATATACTAAATATCCTGAATATTTGAAATCTGTAGGGACGAGACTAAAACTTTATTATTTTATCCGCTAATTCTTTGGTTGTAAATCCACTTATATCATCGTTTGCTCTATTTTTAAATGTAACCGTATTATAATTTGGATAATTAAATTCAATATTAATATAACTATATTCATATATTATCTTATCACTATTATATAATAAAATATAGGATGGTTTTGTAGACGAAAACACGCCTTTATCATATGTTATATATGGTAAATTATGGATATAACTTTGATAAAGGTGTGTTTTCGTCTACAAAACCATCCTATATATTCCATTATTATCCTAATTACAATATTTATAATTATATGGATTAAAATATCATAAGAAAATACATATATGGAAAGTACATATGACTTGCTATATAAAAATTTAGGTATATAAATTTTATTAGCCTAAATTTTTATAAATATAGTTCTTTTACCCAAAATAGGCAAAAGAATTACGGGCAAAATAGGTAAAAGAATTATAGGTAAAAGAATTATGGGCAAAATGGTCATAGGTATCTCATAAAAATTTACTCCCAAGCATTAGAATTTAATATTAAATTTTGATGACATTCCCAAATAAAAATTACCGACAAAACCCATTAAATTATTGTTAATAAATTTTAAATATTTATCTTTGTATAGTATTACATTACGACCATTTGTATATTTCATTGTAAAATTTAGTTTGTTGTCAATTTTTTACTATTACATTATTAAGATCTATATTTTCGTCTCATGAATTCTAGTTTGCGGTTCATTTTATACTATTACTTTACAACCATTTATATATTCTGTTTGAAACTATGTTTACTAGTTATTTTAATTTACATAATATTTCTTCATTCTTTTTAAAAATATTTTTTTAATGTTAAAGATTCCACTATTTCTTTTAGCTCCATCACAATATAGCAAAATTCGATTGTAAACCCGAATATTCCTTTCCATTTGTTCATTGTATGAAAGCTTGTACAATATCTATTAGTAAAATAGATATAACATAAGTGTATTTATACGTATTTTTAAGTTACAAATCGAAAACGATAACTAATAAAAATCTTATAACACAGATAATTTATCGTAAAATATAAACAAATAATATTAAATACAAATAATATTAAATACAAAAATGTTATTTGTTTAATATTAATTGAATTTTTATTCTTATAAAATATTCTAATAGTACGATAATATTATTCTCAATATATCTTTGAAAAAATTCCATAAAACAGTTTTTTCAATATATATATTTTTAGTCGACGTTTTTGTATACAATATACTATTGTACTTGTAAATTTTCCATTATTCTTGTTATTTATAACGTTATCATAATTGTCCTCAGGATATAAATAGATAGCCACTGCAAATAATGATAACTCATGAATTTTATCGCATAAAAAATCGAACTGTGTTTTATTTTTTACATTAATATACGTAAATAAATTAGAATTTATTGAAAACTTATGTATCTGATTTGTAGTTTGTTCTAAATATTTTTTTTGTCCATATGCCTTGTTAGATCTATAATGTCTACGACCAATATGAAATTCCCCATACCAAAATCTTTTTTATACATTCAATAGTTTTATTGTCAACAGTTTTATATTTAAATTCTTTATACCTTAAATTGATTATACTTAAAATTGATTATACTTTCAAATATATACACCATAAAAATGGATATATTATTATATACAGAGCTAGAAAAATATGTATCAAATAAAAAAATATCTGGCTCGTTTAAAGATATGTGTAATATTTATCTTTATAATTCTGATAGTTATAAAGTTCATATTAATAAAACAGATACTCAAGACATTATAGTATTAAATGGTTTTATAGTAAGAGAAACTATATATTTAATAACCAAAGATAAAAATTCAAAATTGTATTTTACGTTCAGCTCTTATCGCCATAAAGGTAACCATAATTATATGGGAAAAACAACATTATTACATTACGATATATCATTTATCATGAAACAATTATTTAAACTATACGATGACCATCAAATAATTATGGATAAATTGATAGAATATTTAAATTGTGATACATGTTAAATATATTATTTTTCCATATTTATCTCTTTTACTACTAAATATTATGCTATTTATCTCCCCGTCGTTATAAATATTATATAACATTAATGTTATATAATATTATCCGTTTGACCCTTAATTAATCTATACAATATTGTATGAATTATATAGATTGTATGAATTATATAAATCTATACAATATTGTATGAATTATATAGATTGTATGAATTATATAGATTGTATGAATTATATAGATTGTATGAATTATATAGATTGTATGAATTATATAGATTGTATGAATTATATAGATTGTATGAATTATATAGATTGTATAAATTGTATATCGTTACCTTAATATGACTTTATTATTATCTATACAATATTGTATCTATTATCACTTAATCTCTTAGTTGTAGTATTGTATAAAATAACGTATATAAAACAGAAATCAATGTGGTTTAATTAAACCACATCTTCCATAATTTTTGTTTATTATATCGCGTAAAATATGATGGGGTGGTTGAAAATTAATATTAATAATAATTTTAATTGAATTCAATGTTGAGAATTCAAATTTATGACAACAGTCATTCAAATAATATTGTCTATAAAAATATTGTTTTTCTTTCATTTTGTTGATAAAATCTTCTATAATTTCTGTGGAAATATTCTCATTTTGAATATGAAATGTATATTGATTTACTTGTGAATTGTCTACCTTTAAGATAAAACTTTCTTTTGGTAAAAGAACAGTTACATTTTTAACTGTAGAGTCCTTTATAGAGTCTTTTATAAAAATATTACCCATTTATTTTTATAATATTAGTTATAATATATTTCAAAAATATATCATAATATAACATACAATTATATTATACTTTGATTATTTAGCATTATATCTATTAAAATTTATGTTTTGCAACATAGGTTATTTTATTATAAAATAAACACAATATTAGATTATATATATATTGATACATTAAAACACAGTCTGAAACTGATATTAGGTGGCAAAATAATTCATATGTTTGGTGTAAATTACTTTCTATTATTAAAATTATTATTCCAATATTTTTGCTATATTAATCTAGTTATTTCATCATCTACCAATAAACTCTTTCACTATGTCAACTATTTTACTTCTCTTCTTTTATTGCTTCTTCTATTATATACCTCTTCTATCATTTATACTCTTCTCCATTTACATGACTTATCATATCATCCTATTATGATAAAATTTACTTATCTACATATCAAGTTAGCAATTCTAATCTATCATTTACATAATTTAAGTAAATTATACTCACTTAAATTATATAATAACTATGTTCTATATAATTATTTAAGACAAAGCATTGTATTTTAACATAGAGGAAATAATGTTGGTGTCCAAGAAACATTTTTAAGTCGAAGAAATAATGTGGTGCTCAAGAAATTGTCCAACGTCAAAGAAATAATTTTATTGCTAGAGAAATAACTTTGTTGGAAATTTATGCTAAACTAAATATATAATTTATATGTTCAATAGTATTAATTACTAAAATACTGTTTATTACTTCGATACCAAAATATAGTAAAGAACAAATAATGAGGAATATGGAATGATGAATGATGAATGATGAATGATGAATGATGAATGATGAATGATGAATGATGAATGATGAATGATGAATGATGAATGATGAATGGGGAATGAGGAATGAGGAATGATGAATGAGGAATGAGGAATGAGGAATGGGGAATGATGAATGATGAATGATGAATGATGAATGATGAATGATGAATGATGAATGATGAATAAAGAATAGATAATAGGGAATTTTGTGACTTGTTAATCATACATGTAGATATATATACAAAAAATAAAAAAATATTTATAATTTACTGGTAATTTAATATACCCAAAAGTAAAATACATACTAAGAGATGTAAATAATATATTTGAGGAAAATAATTCAAGTGGATTTTTTACCCATAAACAGAAAATAATATTAAAGGTTTTTATGAACACAAAAATTTATGTAAATAGTTTTAAAATGAAGTGAATAGTGATTTTTGAATACATAAAAACAAAAAGAAGATATAGGTAAAATAATAGTGAATTATGTGTAGTTATAGTAAAATGAATAACATATAACAATTTTAGAATAAGGAAAGTGATTAGTAAAATAATAACTAAATTTTTATTATTGATATAAAAATAAAAATGAAATTAAGATGAAATAATTGAAAGACAAAAACAATACAATGGAGCAAGTATTATATAGTAGAACAATTATGTTTGCGTCGATATTAATAATATTATTAATATGTTATATAGCATCAATCAGTTATTATAGTATAAAAAATGATTTTGATTTATTCTATTCGAGTAATATTAATAATATAACAATAGAAAATACAAAAATATATGATATATATAACAAGTATTATTATGATCATCATGGTAAAAAATACAATGTAAAATATGATAGAATAGCATGTGAAAAGGATATAGAGGAATATGCCTGTTTCAAATATAAATTTTACATTCACGGTTTTTTGGAGATATTTTGCCGACCCGAGAATATTACGTATGGTATTAATTCGATTGATTGTAATGATTGGTTGGAATATTATGGAGATAAAGTGGAAAGGTATTATGGTGGATATAACAATGTATTGATAACACAAGAACATTTTTTGAAGAAGGATAACATTACTGAAGAAAAATTAAACCACATATTCCAATTTAATACAACACAAAAATTTTTAATACAACAATTCCTTGATATATCTATACCTAAATCTAAATATAATATCAAATTTTATGGTGATTATAAAGGACATTATAAACTCGATTGTAATAGATTTGACACATTAATAAAACAAGAAAAAATAATAGAATATCATTATGAATATAAAACCAATATTACAATAAGTACTATTAATATTATAAATTACTGTCTTTTCTCCCTATTTATATTCGATTTTATCCTATTGGTTTATCTTTTCGTTTTCAAAAAGTGTATAGTTAGATCGGTTTCCAACAATATTGTAACTGTCTCATCTGATTCTGATATGGTTAAACATAATATTCATGATAACAATATTCATGATAACAATGTTATTATCTCTAATATTGATTACAATGATTGTGATAAGTATCAAACTATTCCTATACAACCTTTGGAATCAAATAATTTAAACATATATCCTTTTGTAATTTACTATAATGTATAAATTATAGAATCACAATTTGATTTCAAGTATATCGAATTATAGAATTTATCATCAATAAATTTTATAATCGTATATAATCAAAACAGATAGCATTTTTTACCTAAAAATATTAATTTGTTACAATTAATATCTTTAATTAAATGTATTTAATCAAAGATTATAGTAAAATCAGAGGCATATATGATGACAAAAATATGGCCCTATTCGAATTTTTAAATTTGTATGCGAATGGTGCTTTTTCACCTTCTTTTAAATACTATGAAAAAATACACTAGAACCACGCGTTTGTGAGTATAGTATAAAAATATTAGAAACGCAAGATAAGGATACAGGAAAATATGTTCAAATTTTTTACTTTAGTAAAGATAATGAAATGATTAATATATCATCTGAATTTGATACAAATATTGCTTATTTTCAAAATATTAATGACAAAAAACTAAATTAATTTATCAATCAGACGTTGATTTTGACTATAGATATAAATTATTTGGGTACCATAAAGAACATAAATTTTTAAAAATGTTGACCAGAGAAAAGAAAATAGAAAGAAGAAGATTGCGGGCTTTAAATAAATGATACAATAGTTATTTTCAAATAAATTTTACAATAAATATTCTCAAATAAATTATAAAATAACAACGTAATTATATCGTTATTTTATATGCTTTGAATAAGTTATCTCTACTATCAAAATGTTTAAATTTTATTCCTTATGTAAATTGTAATATTACTGTTTAAGATATTTTTATTAATCTATCAGTGAACAAATATTTTTATATTAATTTGAATACATCTATCATTCTTTAATAATATCAAGATACCCATAAATCAAAAATTAACATTGAACGTTTAATCAGGATAAACGAAAATTTTGGTTTATGAGTAGATAGTACCTAATTTTCACCATTTATTTAGTATAAATACTAATATATTAATATACTAATAAATTATATTAAATATAATTTAATGTAAAGTTGTAGAGCTATAAAATTGATTCCAATCGCATATTTTTGTATCAACTCAAATGTTGTTTATTTACAATTAATTCTTTGATATAAGATAGCGTATTGATTTGATACATCTTTAATAGTATATTTATTGTAATGGTTTATGTGTGAAATATGAAAATAAGTTTGTATTTAGGTATTAAATACTTTGAATGAATTTATGATTCATTATATAAAACAATATTGAATAAAATAAATGTAATTAAGTGTATTTTCCAAAAATAAATTTATATAATTTGAGGGATTATATAAAAATGGAGACATATTGTGGTGTTAATAATGAAATAACAAAAATTATAGATGGTGTGTATTTAGGAAGCAAAAAAGATGTTGAAAATAAAGAAACTATAGAAAAATATGAAATTAAAAATGTTATTTCAATTTCTGATTGGGATGAAAAAATAATATTTGATAAACCTAATGTTTTATATATTAATGTTACCACAAATGGAAATATTTATCAATACTTCGGTAAATGTTTTTATTTTATTGAGCGATCTCTTGAAAAAAAACAAAACATTTTAATTCATTGTAAAAATGGTGTTCATAGAAGTCCTACTATCATTGCATCCTATTTAATGAGAAAATTTTCCTTAAAGAAAACTCCCGTTCTGGATTTTATATTTGATAGACGAAATATAATAGATATTCCTATTTGTTTTGATTCACAATTAAATAAATTAGAGAAAAAAATTTCATTTAGATGCTCTTTTAAATCAATAGATTACCTTTCTTATCTTTAATACATTGAATCTATTGATTAATATAAATTAGTATTGGTATCCTATTCAGAAATTAAATTAAATAATATTACAATATTATTTAATAATATGTATATAATACCTTATTATTTATTTCAAGAGTGTATAATATGCTATTATAGAGGTAAATATTATGAATCAAATAATATAATAATGCCAATAAGTCAAAAATCGTATGAAGAATACCTAAAACTTACAACCGAAATAAAAAAATCATGTTGCTTTGATTATTGGTATAGTAAATATAACAAAAAAGACGACTATATCATATCAATTAATAATAACATTTTGAATGACATAAACAAAGATATTTTAAAGAATATTTATATTAAAGAAGTAGGTGATAATTATCATACCCAAAGCCATTTATGTAAGGGTTCAGCCATAATGCGAAGAGTAAAGATTATTCCATTTTTATCTAAATTTAAATGTGATGATATAAAACCGTTGCAAAAAGTCTTGACTAAAACTTGCACAAATATAACCAATCAAAATAGTAAAATTATTTATCCTTCAAGAAAAAAAAATATCTATGATATCCAATATAACACTCTTAAATATATTTCAAAAACTAAATACTCTAATAGACATCCACAATGTTACAGATAGTAGCAGTTATCTATAAGACTAACTTAGATGATTATTTATATTTAATGAATACGTTCATTAAATATAATCCACAACTATTATTTTTATCATTCTAATAGATTTCTTTATCTATATAATAGTATTTTTTCAAGTAAAAAGAAATTTATTTCTTCTGTAAATATGTTTACTCGGTTTAATATTATTTGATGTTGCTTTAAATAGTGTTTATCATTTCTATCTATATATTTATTGATAAATATATTATAATGTATTTAATAATGTAATCGAAAATAATCTATAATGAAATATAAATATATTGCTATTAATGAATATTTTAATAATTATTTTATTATAATAAATACAGACCATGACTGGTAATATAATTCTTTTGCCTGAAATACTTGAAAAAATAGTTTCTTATTGTGATATAGATGAAATTATGGAATCTTTTTCGAAAGAGAATTATTTTACATCCATATTTTGGATAAGACTTAGGAAATGTAATATGATTATAAAAGGATCTAGTTTGGAATATTATTGTATTTCTGAATATAAGAAATACAAATTTATATACTATATTAATAATTTAAACATAGTAGATCGTGATACATACAGACAATATTATGTTATTATTGACGATAAATTTATTTCTTTTGTTGAACGGTTTATCGCTATTTTACCTCGTGCTTCTCCTGAACAATTATTCTTTTTATTCGACGAAATATGCCATCACAATGATATGAAGGGATTTGCTACATGTGGATTAATTACTACACAACTAGTAGAAAACTTACAGATATGTAATATACATACAAAACATTTAAGTCGATTTTTGTGTTTTTATGTTTCTCCTCCTTTATCATATTTATATCAACAACACTATATCTTGTATGGTCCCTTAATTATTTGATAAGGTAATTATAAAGTATTTATACTAAAATATTTTATAATTTTACTAAAGTATTTATACTAAAATATTTTATAATTTTACTAAAATGTTTATAGTAAAATATTCTATAATTATCTTATGGTCCGTAGATTAATTTGTTGTATTTTCATCAAGGGATAGATATATGAAAATATCAGCGTTAGTAAAACAGTTTTAACAGTTAAAGTATAAATTATTGAAGATATATTAAGTTTAATATATTATTTTCTGAATATTATTGATATATCGTGCCATAATTGGGCTATTTAGATTAATATTTTCTGGCAAGTGAAAATTTATGTAAAAATTGGGTTATGGATTATAGGTTTTCATATACAAAATAACCTTAGAATTTTTATTAACCTTAAATTCTTACTTTATACTTTAGTTCAATAAAACCTTTTATAATAAATAAGTTAACTATAGTTGAGTATATAAAATAAATTTTCTAACCTGTATGCAAATTATTATGAAGATAATATATTAAACATATAATGGAATAATAGTTATATTAAAAAGGTTATTTTCAATTTAAATATTTTTAATATTTTGATGGTACTCCTTTAACAGTTGAAAATAGTTTACTAACACATTATCTTGAATAATATGTTAGTTACATTGATATATTATCATTTCAACATAATTATACATTAAGTATAAATTTACAAAGATTTTATTTAACATTATAATTAACACTATTGTACTGTTAAATATATTTTTGTTATTATTTGTTATTATTTGTTATTATTTGTTGTATATAGATTTTTAAAAAGGTTCATCTTATAATAGAAATAATGTAAAATAAGCTAGTTATGAGATTTAATCAAACAATGGTTTTTACATGAATAAAGAAAATTAATAGCGATATAAATCATAAGACCGATTTAAAATTAGGTATATGACATATACACAAAATTTTATTCAAGAGCTTAGGAAGTTTTAAGTAGAAGTTAGGAAGATACGTTTGTGAAAATCTTGTTCAAGACGATTCAATTATATTTTAATTCAAAAAGGGTATAAAAGATATAAGGAAAAGATAATAAATGAAAAATGATGAATTATTTCGGTTTGAAAACATGGTTACGGAACTGAAAATAATTTAAAATTAGGCGTTAAAGATAAATGAAAAATGATGAATTGTTTTCGATTGGAAAATATAGTTATGGAACTGAAAATATCAAGGTTCTTAGATGGGCTGGTAGTTATTCTAATTTTAAAGTAAAAATAGGTTCATTTTGCTCTATAGGAAAAAATATAACTATAATTGGAAATGGAAACCATAAATATAATAGAATATCAACATATCCATTTGCTGAAATGGGATGGGGTCCATTAACAGAACAAACTGAGAATAATTATGGGAATGGTGATATAATTATTGGTAATGATGTTTGGATAGGTGATAACGTTACTATTAACAGTGGTATAACTATATCAGATGGCGCTATAATAGCAACTAATAGCCATGTTGTGAAAAATGTATTAGCCTACAGTATAGTTGGAGGAAATCCTGCTAAATTCATAAAGGAAAGATTTGATGAAAAAATAATAGCTGATTTACTGGAAATTCAATGGTGGACATTACCAGATAATGTTATTCAACAAAACTTCGATTTTTTCACTAATTCAGATACCTCAAATATATGCAAATTTATATCTATTGTAAAATCTTATAAAAACTCTTAGTTATTCTATTTTATTACACTAATTTATCTATTGTAAAATCTCATAATCCTTTATATGTTATCTTCATATAACACTAATTCATATCTTCATATAACGCTAATTCATATCTTTATTTATAATAATATACTTGTTATATTATTATCTCATATAATGCACAATAAAATGATGTATTGTAGAATATTCAACGCGATTTACTTTGGATAAAATATTTAAAATAACTAGTATTAAATTCTCTTTAATATTGTGAGACCATTATTATGAGTATATCTATGATCTAGAATCCATTCATTAGAATGGGATGAGAGAAATTCTTCAACTGCCTCCCATAAACCATGAGTTACATCTTTCATTGAATAGTTATTAGTTTCAGCTATATTTACAAGATCTTGTACGGTTGCACCTACATCTTCTACAGTCATGGCACCAGTTGAGTATAATTTATTAACCAAGACATGATGAATATTACGAATACATTCTCCATATTGAGAGTCTATAGTGGTATCGTGTAGTATAATAAATTTTTTAACATTAGGTCCGTATAATTCAAGTTCTCTTTTTAGGTGTCCATAAACATGCCAAGTATCTATAAATAATAAATCAGTTTGTTCAATTTCAACTTTTAGATCATCTTCTTGCTTGAATGTAAAATCTATACCTGTCTTCGATGCAATATATTTTACTAGTTCTATATTCCTGTGATATTTTAAATCTATTGATAGTAGTCTTTTCTTTTCAGAATTGTTCTCACTTAGACCTTTCAAAAAAGCCCATGTCGTTATTACTGTATCTACTCCCGTTTCTGTTATATGTTCACATTGTGAAGAATAATTCTTCAAACATTCTATATGTTCATTTGTGTTTGAAGGTGTTTTTCTCATTTCTTCATATTTTATGTTGAGCGTTTCCATTTTATCTCTTGCATTTTGTAAATTCAAATTCAGTTTTTATAATAACTTTGTTTATTTAGTTTATTACTTAAATTATCAATAACTTTGTTTCATTTTTAAACTTGCATAAATACTATTTGTTTGTACAAAATAGTATTTGTTTATAAATACTTCTGCTTAAACTAATGATGGAACTATTTAACCTCAATCTAATGTTGAATTAATATTTATTAATATGTTAAATTAGACAAATAATATCCATATCATATAAATATTCACCAATAATGTATGGTTTAACATCATGTGTAAAAATACACGTTAATACTGAAATATATGTTAGAACATAATCTTCAGTATTAAAAATAGATGGGAAGTGTGTTTGGATGAAAGATATGTCACTAATACAATTTCTATTTATTATATATGTCCCATATAATATAGGCATACTTGTTATCATGCTAACATGGAAATTTTTTGTATCTATTGCATATCTCCTAGAAATACCTGTATAAAACTTATTCTCATTATTCTCATTATCAATATCAATAATCCCATTATTCTCAATATTCTGATTATTCTCATTATTCTCAATATTCTGATTATTCTCATTATTATCAATAATCCCATTATTCTCATTATTCTCAATATTCTGATTATTCTCATTATTATCAATAATCCCATTATTCTCATTATTCTCATTATTGTTATTATTCACTTCACAATTTCCTTCAGAGAAATAAATATAAATATTATTATTGTGTATAGTTATACATATATCTTTTATCCTCATCATCCAATAACGTCTTTGTTGATGAGCAGATTGAAGACTCGGTTTAATGATTGAAAAACAAGAAATTATGGGAATATTTGTTGGTACAAAATTCCAAAGACTTGTGGAAAAGTTAAAGTAATACAGTTCAATACGGTTAGTAACAAAATTAAATCCTACTAAAACCAAATTATCATGATGAAATGACAAAGAAAATATTTTAATATTGTATGAATCATATTCAGTATTATTAATTTGTTTATAAATATTTAATGTGTTTAATTGAGATATATAAGACCATTCATCTAAAATTATATCATACCTTAATATATCTTTATTAATATGAGAATGATAATAATTTTCTCTTCCCCCAAATTTATAAATATAATTGTATCTTGAGGTAGTTAGATGATCATAGTAAGGTTTTAATTTTTGAGATTTTTTATGTATACATTTCATAGTATCCAAATCTATATGATAAATTTCATTGTGTGAATATGAAAATACAGGTGATGATCCTGATATTATACCCCCGCATAATACTATTTTATTTTCTATCAAATCAACACTATATCCATGCTGACATGGTATAGTATCAATATATCTATAACATTTAATATCGTCGGTATGCATATTAATTTTAAATATATCTATAACTTGTTCAATATCATTTCCTTTATTATTTATATTATTTGTTTTTTGATGTGGTTTAATTCTTGTTTCAAGTCTCTCCTTTTTTTTACTATTTTTCCTGGTTTCTTCACTATCCTCATCCGTTTTATTTTCGTCTTCGTCTGAATCGTAATAACTAGAATATTCATGATACACACAATTAACCACATATAAATATTTTTTCACACATACTATTTTACTATCTATGTTAACATATTCATCATAATATTCACCTATTTTATTATTTGCATATTCATAAATTCTTCTCAATTTTTCTATATCCATTTTATTATTACATATACGATAAATAATATCATTTTTATTATTTATTACATATCATTATTTATTACATATCATTATTATATATCATTATTTATTACATATGATTATTATTATTTATCATATATCATTATTACATATCATTATTACATATCATTATTATATATCATTATTTATTACATATGATTATTATTATTTATCATATATCATTATTTATTACATATGATTATTATTATTTATCATATATCATTATTACATATCATTATTACATATCATTATTTATTACATATCATTATTTATTACATATCGTTGTTTATTACATATGATTATTATTTATTACATATTACATATGATTATTTATTACATATCGTTGTTTATTACATATGATTATTATTATTTATTACATATGATTATTATTATTTATTACATATGATTATTTATGATTAATATTGAAAATATTAATACTATAGAAAATATTGGTCGTATACTGAATATTATGAACCTATTTTATAATTAACAATATTATACAATTATTTCGATGATTTCATTAAATAGTGATATAGTTTTAATTTTATATAGTTCTATATAAAATTAAAAATAACAACAAATATCACCATTCAGTAATATAATTGTATCCAAGTAGTTTAGATTTAGTAAATATTTTTAAGATCAGTTATTCCCTATCAAATCACCTTTATTCAGGAGCTCTGTTACACAATTTTCGCACAATAAATGATCTTTTATAGATGGGAAAAACCAATCATATTTATTTTCGCAATCAGAGACTGAACAAAATTTTTCAGTATCCTGATCATAAAATAAAAGTTCTTTTTCATCAAAATGTGATAACCATCCAAAATATACTCCTACATATTGTTCTTTATTTTTGTGTATTTTTATACTTCCGCCTATATTATCACCATCTTGATCGTGGTATACATATTCTTTACATATACTACAATACACAGAGTATAACTTTTTTTTATTGGGTTTCTGGTATTTTGTAATAATATATTCTTTATTTTGCGGTATAGTATTTATTGATTTTCCACAAATATCAGCATATGTCTTCATTATTTTATATTTTGTATAAAATATAAATAATCAATATTAAATGTTTAATATTACCATCAAATATTTTCTCTTTGTTAATTTATATTTTTCCTTCACTATTTAAATTATATAATTATATTCCGTAAATTAAACTATGTATTTTGTGATATAAATATACAGTTTAATTTAAAACGCTAAATAATGTTTCGAAAAAGGTAACAAGAGGAGAAATCGTTAAATATCTTGGAAAAAATGAAATTTATATAATATTATATTAACAAAATGCGTTAAAAACAACTATACACTATTTAATTAAGTAAATAATATAATAAGTCCAATTAGGATTTCCTCATATTCTTTCCTATAATAATGAATAAAAATATAATTGTATCGTCTCAAATAAGATTTTCACCAACGTATCTTCTTCAAGGTTTCTTTGAAACCGAGCTAGGTTTTCTTAGAAAACCATGAACTTCTTCTCAAAACTTACTAAGCTCTTAAATAAAATTTTGTATATGCGACATTATAAAATTTTATTATAAGTTTAAGGAAGTCGATAAATTAAAGTTAATGTAATATGAGTAATCGTATATTACTGGTATTACTTAGATGTAAAAAGGATTTCATTTTGATCCATTAATACAAATACATTAATTTCTATAAATTGTCAAATCATTTAACTAAATATAATCTAAAACAATAAAATTTGCAATATTAAAAATAGTATTAAAAATAATTAAAATAAATACTAACTATTTACTTAAATGAGCTCAATACTAGAACTTGAAAATTTAAGCTTATATGAACATTTAAATAACATTAAAAAGGAAGATAAAGAAGGCTGGTTATATTTAAAACAAATTGTTGATTATTGTAAACATAACTACAAATATAAAAATGATCATAAGCAATATAATAAATCTCCTGACTCTATTAATTTTAAAAAACTTCTTATTGTACGAGAATATATCTCTACTGATAAACATAAAGATTTTTATATCGCCAAAAAATATGAATCTCATATTTTTCCTTGTGATGAAAAATTCGGTTTATGGTGCTCTTATTATCCCAATAATATAGTTTCTTATCATTGTAAAAATCCATTATATTTTAATATGGAAAAATCCGATAATTACTTACATTTATCAACTTCTGCACATGGTTCTCAATTAATATTTAAAACTTTGTCTAAATTATCTAAATATAACTTATTTTTTCAGAAATATGAAGACTTATTTGGCGTTAATTGTATTGAAATTAATTTATTGTTTTCTATCCAAGATTTATATACTTTTATGAATCCACCTTATCAATTATTGTTCCATTCTAAATTTAAATATGACATCATTTTTCTAACTTTTTAGTACATTACATATTTCTCTATTTTAGTTGTTTATGTTAAATAATTTCTTTATCTCTTATAACGTTTGTCATAACTTTTTTACTTATTTTCCTTGATACTTATATAATCATTTTAAAGCTTCTCATACATTTTTCTCTTTAATATTAATAAGTTTCATATACTATAAAATTTATTAATATATGATAACTTATTTTTATAATTTTTCTTATACATCATTAAATATACTCTATTTATATTTAATAGTAATTCCTTTATCTGTATCATTATATTCCCACACATGGTCATTATCTTCTTGATCCTAATCATTTACTCATTCTTAATTGTCTTATTTTTCATCACAATTATTACTATCCGTTTTTTATATTTATTTTTACATTTCATACTATCATTATCCTAACATTTTATTGTATTCTTTATATTTTACTATCTTATTGTATTATTCATATTTTATACTGTTATTTCTTTAAGTATATTTTTATATTAACTTTATCTCACCGTTTTCAAAGTATAATATCTCCCTTAATATATTTATACTATTTCCATAACCTATTCTATATTTTTTTTTATATCCACTATTTTATACTTAATTATTTGATACCAAAATAAGTTTTTACATAATACTTCTTTTGCTTTAAGTGTAATAACCCTTTATTATATCTATATATTTATCTGTAAATAAAATATATGGAACATAAATTAAAAATATTTTTAATTCCGTCACTGTAATATATTTCTCCTTCCTATTTTTATTTCATTAAAAAATACCCAACCAAATAAAATATTTCAAGTTTCATATAGTATAATGATTAATTATACTTTAATAATTAATTATACTTTAATATTTTTACTAATATCTATATTCTTTCATATAAATAATATAGATACCAAATATACTCTTTTTATAAAGGCACAAAATTACTCGGATAACTCCATGCAACAAGCCATCCAACCTTATCATCCAAGGGACACATAATTTTAGCGTTTGTAGGTGAAATTATTTTAAACACAAATTTTTCATTGTCGCGTGACTTGTCTAAAATTAATGCTAATTTTCCATCACTAATAAAAGATTGATGAATATTAATTACACAGTTACTTTTTATTTTCCATGATCCAACTATTCCCTCTTTATCTGATATTATTTTAAAACCTATCTTATGATTACTATTATTATATATTTCCAAACTAAATATTTTAATATTATCCGGCTTAATATAATAATTACACCCATTATGTATAAATTTTAAGAAATAATAACATGATTCACCTTTTGATATTATACCACAATTTAAGTCTTTTTTATAATCTTTCTGTTCGCTAATAACATCTATATCCAACATATTAAACATAATGTTTAATTAATAATTTTTGTTGTGCTTTCATTTTTATATTTATAAATTCATATTATTTTATTTGTTTTTTATAATACTGTTTTACTATAGAAATACTATTGATATAGAAATACTATTTCTATAGTAAAATATTATTTACACTAGCTTCAATATAAAAATATGAAGAATGTTTTCAACTAATTTTTATTACTAGTATAATATATCTTTTTACTAACTATATATTACGATTATTATATTCTAAAATATAATAATTATTTGTGTTCTCTTTTATACTTATTCATTGTCTGATTCTGTATCCGATTCTGTATCTGATTCTGTATCTGAAAACTCATTTCCATATTGATTGAACGGTTCTTTATCTTTCAAACTAACACCTTGTTTAATCAATAAACTAATAATTTCCAAATAGTATTTTTCACATGCTGAATGTATTGGCCTTACCCCTCTTTTTGTTGTACAATTTAAATCAACTTGTTTTTCTATTAATAGTTTTACTATTTTTAATCTCCCAAATTCACATGCATAATGTATTATTCTTCTTCCCATGATGTCACTTGCTTCTAAATTATATCCATTTTGAACCATATGTATTATTACGTTGTCATCTGCATTTTTAAATAAATTTCCCATATGATAATATTTTTTGATCAGTGATTTAAAATTAAATTTATCAACCGCTAAGATTTTGTCAAATTGTTTTGTTTTTATAGCATCAATTACCTCCATTTTCATTTTAATACTATATCTACTTTCTAATTTATTAAATTTTTATTATCTCTCAATTAACTTTACATTAATCCCAGTAAATTAAAATTAAACTTACTATACTTGCACTAAATTGATATAAAATATCAATTTAAATAACTAATTATATTGCACGCAAATATTCTAATTATATTATATCAATATATTATAATTATCTCACCAAACAACATAACAACTCTCTTCTAATATTCTAATAATTATCTCTTCGAGTCTTCTAATATTCTAATAATTATCTCTTCGAGTCTTCGAATTTTCTTTTCAAATCTTTCAATATTTATCTTTTAATATTTATCTCTTCAATAGATATATTCTAATATTTATCTCTTTTAATACATATCTCTTCTAATATCTATCTTTTCTAATATATATCGATCTTAATATTAAGAATATATCTATTGAAGTGCTAGAATATTAATTCTTAAGTCGATTATTTGTGTAAGTTTATTAATTTTTCTGTGAGCTGTAAAATATTTTATAACTCATTATAATTGGATACATTTTTAAGATAATTATATTGTTTTTTGTCATGTATAAAATAATTAAAATTGATTTTTTTCTTTTTAGAAAAGAAGTTTTTAAACGAGATACCTATACTTCTTTTACCTTTTTTAGGTAAAAGAACCTTAAACTACATCTATTTAAAATCACAACAATATTCTCATTAATATACTATTTTAAAAAATGGTGTTTATTTCAATTATTCCTCAAATATATAATATTATTTTATCTATATATTTATCCTTTAGTTTGTTATTATAATATGATAATGTCTTATATTCTTATTTATGTACAATTATTTCAATAATGCTGTCTTTAAGTATTATAAATATCTTTTCGTATATTTTATTCTCCGGGTATTTCAATTATTTTCTCCAAGTATTTCAATTATTTTCTCCAAGTATTTCAATTATTTTCTCCAAGTATTTCAATTATTTTCTCTAAGTATTTCAATTATTTTCTCTAAGTATTTCAATTATTTTCTCTAAGTTATATAATTTTTGAGTGGTTGTTATTCAAAGTAATATTTATAAATAATTTGAATAGTATTTTATATAATGAAGTTTTGGTTGAATATGTACTTCATTATATATCCGGTTTTATTAATACCAAATAATTTATACAAATATTTGGTACTATAAATATTAAAACATAGGGATTGAATAAAGTATATTCAATATAGGTCTATTATTTCATATTTAATGTATATTAAATATGAGTGTTTTATATACATTAACTCTATTAATATTATAGCATTTCTTCTTGTAATACATTAGTATTTTAAGATAAAGATTTATTTGTGTAACTAATATTATATTTTAATTTTTATAAGTCAAAATATAGCCTGTGTGATGGAATATAAATATTAAAGATGATGATACAGTCATTCACAAAATTCATTAATTTCATCCTTGAAATTATTATTACAAAGATCAAGGAAACAAGATTTAAGAATGTTAATTGAATCTAATTTATAGGTAAATTAATAAAACATTTTTCCAATAGAGACACAAAATCAGGTTAAGTGTATCAGAATATATATTACATGACAAAATAATATTTTGTTGTAGATTTATTTATATATCATAATTATCAATATTATAAGTATATACATTACTTCTTAATGAATTATTATATATATTTTTTATAAACTATATAATCTTCAAGTTGTTTATAATTAATTGAATCCATTTTATCTTTATGAAAATATTATATTTTAACAATATATAATTATTGTTTATATACTATTGTGATTATATTTGATAATAAATTAATATTATAGTATTAATTTATTATTAATCAATTATAGAGAAAATATTACGTATTTCTACTTACGTATAAAGTTTTAATTAATTAAAGTCTGCTTCCTTAATTGATAAAATTATGACAATAATTGTCCACTTAATTTAGTGAATAAAATAATAAAATAATAAAATATCAAATATATGTTATTGTAGATTTTTTATGTATTGAATTAAAGATTCTACTAGAATAATATTACAAATTTTAAATTTTTTGATATTAAATTTATAAAAAAAATGATTGCTATAAGATTTTTAAGGTCGAAATTACAGTATACACCTAATAATTTATTAAATCTATCAAGATCATTTAGAACTAATCTATCATCTTCTCTATTTAAATATTATTCGCAACAAATCAATAATGAAAAACAAATTATCAATAATGAAAAACAAATTATCAATAATGAAAAACAAAGTCTCAATAATGAAAAACAAAGTGTCGATAATGAAAAACAAAGTGTCGATAATAAAAAACAAAGTATCAAATACATAATGCAACAGATAGAATTAGAATATTACAACAATATAAGAAAATCAGAGGATCACAATATAACAAACAAATTGGCGGCGTTTAAAGTTATTGCAATAACTTTTAATATTAGTTATAGTATGTTAGTAGCTTATTTTTTGTACAATTTGTTCGAGCTCACCACTAAATATGAAATTGAGCAAGCAATAAAATACAAAAAAAAATTTGAGTAAACAAATAATTTTAACATAGATATATATTTTATTATATAAATCTATGGAATAAAATACATCTATTGTTATTTCTCATTATTCAAATATATATCTATTGTAACTTGTAGATAATGTAAATACTGGTTAAATAAATATTTTTATAGGGTAAATGTATTAGATAAAAAAAAAAATACATGAGAATAAAATATAAATATATGACACAAAAAATAAATACATGAGAATAAAATACAAATATATGAGAAAAAATGTAAATACATAGGAATAAAATATGAAAACATGGCTACAAAATATAAATATATAAATATATAAATAAGAATAAAATATATAAATGAGAATATATTTGTATAAATAATTATATTTAAGCGAATGAGAAACAAATATTTGGATATGGATCTTTTTATTCAAAGTTAATAACATGTTATTAAAATGCCATATATTAATTAACTGAATAGTTAATTAATATTAATAATATCAATAATATCAATCAAAATAAAGCTGATATTAATGTATAAAAATTAGTTTATAAAAAAGTTGGTGGCTAATTTGAGTTTTTGGGTATAGTAATGGTCTATTAATTAGGATTTGAGGTGTATTCAAAATTAACATCAATACAAATTAATAAAAATATTAGAATTATTTTTATACGATATTTTAACAATTATTTTTAGCTAAAGATTTTCAATGTTAATTTTTTGTTTCTATAATATATTTAACGATGGGTTTAAGTTTAGAATTTGAAGGTGACATTAATTTAAGTAAATCGACCGATCTTTTTACTTGGGAAAAATCATTTATTTCATGCAGTCTATTAAGAAGAATAAGACCTGATAATTGTAAATATTGAAAGCAATTGATTAAAATAACAGGGAATGAATATAGATTTAAATTTAGATCCTCAATAATATTTATTTCATTTACTGCATAATTAAGCAATTTATAAATTATTATTTCACTATATAAATCATTATATAAATCTATATCTGCACATAATGATACTATTAATGAAATAGGTTCATACACATAAACAGTAGAAATTTCACCAAGTTCATATTGATCAAATAGTATTTCCAATATTTCCGTAATACGTACTTTATGTGATTTAAAACAATGTACGTAATCGTATAGAATATATTTTATACCATTAGTTGTACCTCTACAACATATACATGTATGTACTCCGTAAATATTTAATACCTGGGATAATAAAGCTGATTTTATTTCCCGTCTTTCGTTGTTTTCTATAAACTTATTATCAACTTTTTCTATCATACACATAATATTATTTTTTGTTATTGTTTTGTAGCAATCATAATTTCCAAAATACCACTTTTTGGATCCATCTAAAATTTGTTCTTCCCATTCTTGTATATTACTTATAGTTTTTTTTATCATTTATTTTCATTTTCTTATTAATTATTATTCAAAAATTTCTCTCTATATTATTCATTTATATTAATATTTACTTAATATTCATATATTTTAGTGTATTTTTACTTGCTTATTTTTATCTTAATAACGTAAGTGTGTGTTAAAGATTTTCAATATGGTTTCTAACATCCTGTCCTATTTACATTCCAATCATATATTCAATTATTTAAACTAATTATAATTATTAGTATTTTTTATCTCATTCTTTATTTCTAGTTTTTAATACTATATCTAGTTTTAATACTATATCTAGTTTTTCACCACATCCATTTCTTTATTTTAAATATTTAAAATTCATCCAATTACCTTATATTTGTTAACATAATAATATTTTAACTGTCTAATTTTATTTTCTCATACAATTATCATTTCTAATCTTCATTTTTTATGTAAAATATTTTTCTTCTTTAGTATTCCGCATTCATAATCTTTATGTAATATAATATTTAGCTTTTTTATTCAAATAAGATCATCCTATTGTATCACAAAATATTTATCAATTATTATTCATCTCTCGTTTTATATTATATTTTCTCTATTATTATTTTTGAAGTATTATCATTCTTCAAGTATATCCATCACTGGTTACATACAAAAATAAAAGAACATTGAGTCAAAAAGTAAGTATAAGCCAGGAAAATGAAGTTAGTGTAAATAAAATAGTAGAGGAAACAGATGAGTTATGGAAAATTATTGATGATAAACTTAATAATCAAGCTTATTTGTTGGGTAGATTATCAACACAACAAATACAAAGCTTAACTATAATTGGACAATTACATTCAAAAAGAATAAAATAAGAATATAACAACATGATTATAGAAATAGATGAAGTAGTAGCTCTTAATAACCAAATATTATATGAACTAGAGATGGAAATAGACGAAGATAAATTAAATCTAGCACAGTCATTTATTATATCACAATTATTAAAAGATATACCCGAAATAAGAGATGTTATATATGATAAAATTAATAATAATTGGCATTTTAGTAAAGAAAATAAATACTCATTTTTGAGACGTAATTTATAGTACAATATTATATCTTATTATATCTCCAAGTTATAATCCTATTCAACTTTTTATAATAAAATATTTATCAAAATATTTTATTCATGACTCATCTTAATATTATAATAATTATCTGTTTTAGTATTCCAATATTTTCTCCTTTAAATATCTTATTCTGGCATTTTCAAGTTTATTAATCGTATGTCAAAATGTATTTGAATATTTTTCTCTTTTAATGTCTTCAAATAATCATGTCTTTGCTCTTTATAATATTTTCTCAATAAGTATTCGAATATTTATTCTTTCAACTATTCGAATATTTATCCCTTTAACTATCTTAATTACATTCTCTTTAAGTATTTGAACACCTATCCCTTCCAGTATTCAAATAATAATCCTTCCAGTATTCAAATAATCATCCCTTCATGTATTTAAATAATCATCCCTTCATGTATTTAAATAATCATTCCTTTATGTATTCTAATATTTATCTCTCAAAGTATTTTAACCGCCTTCTCAGTATCTTAATTTAATTCTCTTCAACTATTCAAATATTTATCTCTTCGAGTATTCTTATATTTATCTCTTCGAGTATTCTTATATTTATCTCTTCAACTATTCAAATATTTATCTCTTCGAGTATTCTTATATTTATCTCTTCGAGTATTCTTATATTTATCTCTTCAACTATTCTTATATTTATCTCTTCGAGTATTCTTATATTTATCTCTTCGAGTATTCTTATATTTATCTCTTCGAGTATTCTTATATTTATCTCTTCAAGTTTTCGAATTTTATCTTATAAGTATTTTTGTCTTTATAAGTATCTCTACTGTATTCTCTTAAGGTAATTACTCAAGTTTTATAATATTATTCTTTGTAGAATATATTTATAGTATTTTATTGGATATATTATTGAATAAAACTGAATATTTTATTTTTTGGAGAAAGAAGTTTTCAAACGGGATACCTGTACTTCTTTTATCTTTTTAGGTAAAAGAACCTTTTATTAATTTATTATATTAATAACAATATATCTCTTCTACTAAATATTTTTGCACTCTGATTATAAACCAAAAAGAATATTTACTGAAAAAATATTTATCGTTGGTCCTGTCTGATATATTTAAACTAATATCGTATTAACATAATATAAGATAGTTATATTTTATCTGTGCAATTGTCTAATATACTCATATATTATATTACTACTGATCCTTGAAAATAGAATTGTTCTATTTTCAAGTTTACTAATTATATTCAATTATTATTATCTCTTTTTCTATTCAATTATTATTATCTCTTTTTCTATCCAATTATTTTTCTTTATATCTTAATCGTTTTCTGTTCAGCTATTTATTTTTCTTCAAGTTACATAATTATGTATTCAAATTAAATTTGTTTTTATATAAAATACTATATTTGATTGTAATACTAATGAATAAAATTAATATCTCTGCATCATAATATTAAATGATGAAAACAGATAAACGAAAACCATCACAATAAATACAAAATAAATAGTTCAATAGATAAAATAACATATATTGTTAATTATAATGGAGTTATAACTGATGAATTTAAAAATTTATTTCCAAAAGCAAAAGATAAAGGAACATGGTTAGAGAGCTATCCTCCTTTACTGGAATTTTGTTACAAAAAAGATAATTTACAACAAGTCATACAAGAATTAAGCAATAAAAAATGGATAATATACTTGGATACTCATATATAAAATAGATACTCGTATATATAATAGTATATAAAATAATTCTTAAGTTATTTTATATATCGACTGCATACTCAAATTTATACAAATTATCAGTTTAACATTATAAATAACATATTTTCAAAAATATGTTTGGTAAACACATGCTTCTACTTATTTTATCTATTTAATATTATGGTTAATATTTTCTACTTATATCTTTATTTGAGAAAAATAAAGATAAATTGTTATCACATATCATAATTTATTTTTATTTAGTAAAATATATATAATCTTACTAGCTATATTATTTAAGATTTTAACGAGATATAATTTTTCGAGGATAACTACAAGCTGTCAGCTAGTTAACATGATCATCATTTAAACTATAATCGAGGGATAGTAGGTGAAATTATTTTTAAAACAAATTTGTCATCATGGGATGACCCCGTCCATTATTAATCTTAGTTTTCTATTACTTATGGAAGATTAATTTATTAAAACTATTAACTTGGTTTTTATTTTGCATCATGCTATAATTCCATCTTTATCTGATATTATCTTGAAACAGATTTTTATCGATGTTCGTATTATATACTTATAAACTAAATATATTAATATTAATAGGTTTGATATAATAATTGCATTCATTATGTGGAAAATTATAAAAAATAACATGATTTGTCACCGAATATTATACCACAGATGAAGTCTTTTGTAATCTTTTGTTCGTATATAACATCATGTTTTAATAATTAATCTTTATTATTATACTTTCAATTTTATGGTAATAAGATAAAGTATATATTTTATTACTATATAAATACATACATATTGAATATTTGTCGGTATATTTGATATTTTAATTGTTGTTTATACATTTAAGGTTACCGGTTTTTTATCAACAACTATTTCATGGTTATCCGGTTTCTATCTTTTTATTTTTACTAAATTATCTTATCTTGACCTATTTATTTTGCCAAAAATGTGGGTTATATTCGGTTTGCCATTTAAAATCTGATCAATTAACTAATCTTTATATTTTATTGATTCTTAATTACATAAAAATTTAACAATACATGGCTGTTAATAGTTTCCCTCTTTTGATTTATCTTATTCCTATCTTAATTTGTCCTATTTATAACCAATTAAGATAATAATAAGTCAAGGGAAAATATTAACAGCCGTGTATTGTTAAATTTATAAAATAGGTCAGGTTAAGATAATAATAAGTCAAGGGAAAGCAACCTAAATACATCCGAATAAACATCTGAATAAAATTTATAAAATAGGTCAGGTTAAGATAATAATAAGTCAAGGGAAAGCAACCTAAATACATCCGAATAAACATCTGAATAAAATTTATAAAATAGGTCAGGTTAAGATAATAATAAGTCAAAGGAAACTAACCCAAATACATCAAATAAATGGATATAAATTAGGTAAATTTATAATGTTGTAAACTTATTTAATGATTATCAAATTGTTTAATATTATTGTTTAGGACCGGAGTTGTTTTTAATTTGGAGTTGAACTGAATAGTATGTTATAAATTGAACGAGAGTTAAATATTTTTGCTTTATGTGTCCAAAAATATGCAATTTAAAAATATCGAATATTTTAGATTAAATATATAATTAGTTTTATATAGTTAAATTAGTAGAGAAATTATAATGTTTCCAGAATTTATATTTTTGATTTTCTTGATTTTCCGAAAAACGAGAAAAGAAATGAAAACAGATCAAATAGATAATCTTTTGGTAGGATTTCCGGACTGGCAAATTGAGGATAAAGATATTAAAATAGTTGATCATGGGAAAGAGAATGTTAAACGGTTTACGGATGTAAAAATATATTCATATACAGAAGATGGGTTCGCATATACTCCTGATAAATATGAATTTAATAATTTTAAAATAATGTATCAAATGGAAAAAATAAAAGAAAAAATGAATGAATTAAAACATTCTACAGATCCAATACAATATAAAAATTTGATATTGCACATTCAATATTATAGAATATTTAATAATTATATTCCAACACAAAAAATTCTAGAATTATTATGTATAATGGGTAATAAAACTACACCCTATGAAAGTGAAATAAATATTAAAAAACAGGAAAACAAAGAAAAAAGATTAATAGAAAATAGAAAAATAACAAATGCAAAATTTAACCAACTTGCGACACAAGCAAAACATAAAAGTATTGATGTTTTTATATCTGATTTATGTGTATTAAATAAAAAATATAAAATACAATCATCTATATTGCATAAACAATATATTAAATGGTATGAAAATTTAGATGAAAATCATGAACTAAAAAAAATGCCATTAGCAAATTCTACTGACTTTAGTCCACATATAATTAATAAATATGATGTACAAAAAAAGAAACAAAGCGTTAATATACTGTACGGTATAATAACAAAAAAGGAATTAGAGAAAGATGAAATAAGACAAGAAATAGATGAAAATATATACAGTGAAGAAATAAAAGAACTAAAAAGGATAGTTAAAGATCAACAAGAAGAAATAAATAAGATACAGCAGAATATAACATTACTTTGTAGTTATTTACAACAAATTCCACATAACGAAATAATTAAAGAGATTAATACTAAAATAGAAATTTCAAATAATACATGCGAAAAAAATAAAAATGGCAAGAGGAAAGAAAAAGAAAATTTAGCCCATTTGTCTGATATAGATAAAAAAGAAAGAAAAAAACTAACAACAAAGCTAAATTATTATGAAACAAAATCTATACATACAAATACAGATAAATCAAAAATTGCAGAAATATATGAAGAATTGCAAAAATATGATAAAAAAAATTATTGTAGCGACGAAAAGATATTTCTATAGTATACTTTCTGAATTTTTACAAAAATTTAGAAAAAAGAGAAAACAAAAATTCAAATAAAATGGAAACTATTAAATATTGTTCGCCAACTACAATTCATTTTGAAAAAAAGAAGGATGAATTAAGAGAATTAATTGAGAGAACTAATCTGGAGAGAAAATTACCACATATTTCTATGAAAATAGTTCGTGATGGTGTAACTTTAAAATTGTCAAGAAAACATATTGAACAATTAATCGAATTATTTGAATCTAAAACATAATATGTATATACCAAAATTACAATTATTAAACTTGTATGATATAAACTCCATATAATACATCTATATTAATCTATATTAGTTTATAATATTTATATTAATTTATATTATAGTAAAATTGTAAATGTTGAAAATTAATAGTATACATCAAATGGAATTTGATTTGCTTATTAATAATCTAATATATGATTTTGTAAATGATAAGGATAAAGTTCAATATATATTCAAGATAAAGATATTTGGTATAAACTGAAGCAATACAATATACCTAATGGAAAAATGTTAAAATTGATTAGAGAAGAAAATAAAAAAATTTAGTTGCTCAAAAAATAGAAAACGACTCGTTTTCTTGAAATACACAAATCAATCAAAGAAAAATTAGGACATAGTCACTACAGAATACAAATAGAAAATTATGAGGAAGATGGTGAAAATATTGATTGTATATGTTTTTCGGCATATACATATGACAATATATCTGCTATTGCAAATATATTAAGAAAATTTGGTTATTGCATTAATCCATTTGATGTAGATATAAAATTATCTACACTAAATTTATATGGTTTGTCGATATCAGAAATGCAAAATTTTATACTCAGCATAAACGAAATAAAATATGCAATATATTAATAATATTTTTCGATATGTTATTATAGTATGTTAATGTTTTTACAATATAATTAGGATTTTATATTAATTATATTGTTCTCAAATAAATTTTCTAAATTGTGTTAAATATAATTTTTATGTTGCGTGAATCTAAATTCATGTATCATTTTAATCTCTACAAGTTTATTCTATAATTACCTGACCATAAACTTCATGTAACAGAATATCAATAATCAATAATCAATAATCAATAATCAATAATCAATAATCAATAATCAATAATCAATAATCAATAATCAATAATCAATAATTAATTATTGATATTAATTATATTGTAACTTTATATATCTTATTATATCATTTTCGTGTGTTGATTCTATTTTCTTCAAGTATAATTCTCAATTATTCTCTTTAAGTATTCAAAATTTGAATTATTTTCTTCAAGTATAATAATCTTTCCTTCAACTATTATAATAATTATTATTATCTCTTTAAGTATTCGTTTTATAATTATCATTTCTTCGCATAATTCCCAATATTTCCTTCAAGTATTATGGTTATTATCTTTTCAAGTCTCTTATTCGTATCCTCTTTCAGCATTCTAGTAATTATATTCTTTGAGAAATATTTAATATTTTGTAATGAAAACTTTATTATATTTATGCTTATAATAACGTATTTAAAATTGAAAATAAAAATTTTTGAAAAAGAAATTTTCAAACCGGATACATGTTCTTCTTTTACCTTTTTTAGGTAAAAGAACCTTTTATTGATATCTTATATATTAACATTATTTAACAATAAAGCTAATATATTATGCATTCACATATAATATTTAGTATTTAATACTAGCATATAAAAAAGTTACCATAATTAACAACCATCTTAAAATTATCCCCTAAAATAGCGATATCGATATGCGATGCGTCGATAATTATTGAAACATAAAAAAATTTTACCGGCCAAAATATTTATCGTTAGCTGAATAAAGAAATAAATATTTGTCTTAGTTTTTGATATTGGAAATATCTGTATTATTAATATGTTATTGAAATTATAAATGATAATTTAATGTTAAATTATTATTTAAGATAATTGATAAACATTAAATATTGTTAATATATTAATAATATATTTGGTTAAATGATATTTTCTTAAATAATTATTAAGAAAATATTAATAACGAACAAAAATCACATTTTTACGAATTCCTTTTGAAGAAATATCATCAGAAAAGGAATTTTATTGAATGACTTAAAAATACTTTTAAAGATCGATCTATAAAAATGGAAATTATCAAATATCCAAAGAAATAAAAGAAGTTTAGAGCAAGAGGATCAGAAAACGAATAATCTGAGAAAGAGAAGAGATAGAATGAAAAGAGAAAATTAAGAAGAAAAACAGAAGGAAACAAAAAGATAAGAAGGAAATTAAGAAAGGAGAAGAAAATTAAGAAAAAAGGAGAAGGAAATTAAGAAAGGAGAAGAAAATTAAGAAAAAGGAGAAGGAAATTAAAAAGGGGGGAAGAAAAAGTAAGAAGGAATGAGAAAAATAAGAAGAAAAGAGAGAAAAGGGAATCAAAAGAGGAGAAAGGATATGTTTAAGAAGGGGATGAAAAAAAAGATTAAGAAAACTGAGACGGAAGGAGATGGTTTTGATTTAAATTTTTATCCCCTTTTTTTCTCTACTTTTTCAGGGGGTTTTTATTATCATTATTTCTTATTATTTCCTATTTCTTTTTCATCTTGTTTTTTATCTCCATTACTTTTTATCAATATATTTTGTCATTGCTATCATTTTTCTCTAAAATATTATTCATTTATTCCTTGTCTTTCGTATATATTTTCTCTCTATATCTTGTATTTTTTATTAATATATATTTATACTATATTATAATTTTATTATACATTTTTCACACAAAATCTATTTTTTATTTTTAAACATTCTTATCTTTTTATTATAATTTTAATTTTTTCTTAGTATTGTATTAAATATCTTATTATGTTTCCTCAAAATCATTAAAATTATGATTTATTTATTAAATTATTCTTAATTCTCTCATTAAATTATATAAAATATTAAATAAATCTAATTTTTAAAATAATTATCTTAAAATCTTTGAATCTTGCTTAATATTTTACTATTTATCAAAATTTTATTAATTATATTTTAATATAACTGTAGAATTTTATACACTCAAGAAAAAGTTTGATTATTCTTTATCAAATATATGCTTTTTAATATTAAATATTAATATAATAACTGCAATTATATTAATATAATAAATTTACAATAAATTTACAATAAATTTACATGATTATACAATTGTACAATTATGCAATTATGTTAATGTAATTATGCAATTATATAATTATATTGATATAATAAATTACTATTTGTATGTTGTGATTATTTGAATAAAATTGAAATATTATTTATGGTACAACAATAAAAAAATGCAATCAACGGATTATATTTTTTTGCCTGGTCTGAAAAATCCAAAGAAAAATGAATACTATGTAGATACTGATACTGATACTATTTGTGTCAAACTTACAAGAAACAAAATTATGTATATTGATATCAAAGATATAGACATTTTAAAAAAATATGTTTTTCGCGCTTCATCAAGGGACCAACCTTGCTACGCCCAAACAACTATTTATGAAAAAATATATTTTTATCATAGAATTGTGTTGTCTATATACGGAAACGAGGTAATTGATCATATAGATAGAAACGGACTTAATAATAAGAGATCTAATCTAAGAATAGTGACACAAAGTATTAACTGTAGGAACAGAACTCTTAACAAAGATAATACAAGCGGTTTTAAAGGAATATGTTTCGATATTGCAAGAAATTGTTGGAGAGCGCAAATTGCGGATAATAACAATAAAAGAATCCATAGAGATTATTCAACAGGAAAATATGGGAATGATAGAGCGAAAGAATTGGCTCTCTTATGGAGAAAACAAAAGGAAGAAGAGTTTGGTTATTTATAGTATTATTATTTATACATCCCGCAATTCAATAGTTTGTTATTTAAATCATTCTTATCCTGTTTCTTTCTCTACTTTTTTCTCTCCTTCTTATTATCCTTCCCTCTTTTTCCCTTCTATCTCTTTTTTTATCTCCTTTTTTCTCTCATTATCCTCTTATTACACGTCCTTTTTAACTCATTTATCTTCTCTACAAAATCATCTATTTATTCTTTCTGTTTTTTATATATTTTCTTTCTCTTTCTTCTATTTTTTATTAGTATAAATTTATATCGTATTAAATTTATATTATATATTTTTCATACAAAATCCATCTTTTGTTTTTAAACATTCTTGTGTTTTTATTATAATTTTGTTATTTTCTTAATATCTTATTAAAATATCTTACAACATTTGTACAAAATCATTAAAATTATAATTTATTTATTGCTTTATTCTTGAATCTCTTATTTAATTATTGTAAAATCTTGAATACATCTAACTTTTTATGCAACTATCTTCAAAATTATTAAAATCTTTCTAGTTTCATGATTATTTTAATATATATTTAAAGTAATTTTTAATATTTTAACATCTCGCTTAATATTTTATTATAATTATTAATAAATTGATAATTTATTATAGTTTTTATCATTCTTTATTAACATTTTAATCAAAATCTTAATAAATATTAATTAAATAAGCATAAATATTAATTTTATGAATAAAATCATTACTATCAATGATTTAGTTTTGGGTAATTCTCGACAATATAATTATATGACAACCATTAAACATATAATAATTGTTATAAACCTAATTTAATAATTCTTTATGGCATATTTTTCAAATCATATAGATAGCTATATAAATTATCATTGTGCAAATTGTGTAATAATTTATATAGATCTCCGAAATTTATTTGGTAAATCCAACATTATTATGTTTAATAACTTTATTAATATTTATTAATATAATTGAACCACATATCATTCCAATTATTGAATATTATTTAACCCAATATATTTTTGATATTTTGAAGCAATATTTTTTGACGTATAATTCAGTAAATAAGCACATTGTTATTAATTATAAATAGCATTAGTATAAAAGGTTTCTTTTACCTAAAAAATAGGTAAAAGAAGTACATATCTCCCGTTTGAAAACTTCTTTTTCAAAAAATAAAATATTCAATTTTATAGAATTATCATCCTTATATACATCACACTACAAATTAAAATACAAAAAATGTCGGTGTAATTTAAAATAATGTTATTGGACGCATATATATAATTTTAACTGATACATTGTTCTTGTTCTCAAATTATATAGTTATTATATATAAAACAAAATATTAATCGTTAAGTTACAGAATTATATTTATATGTAAATAATCTTAATTTTCGTGTAAAAATTATATTTTATACAAATATTATATTAATCCATGTGCTATATTATTTATTCGCAAAGTAAAATAATATCCTGATGTACAACTTAAATAATTGTTTAATATTATGGAATAGTATTTCTATAGTCAAGTAACATTATAGTATTGTGTAAATTTCAATAGTAAAAATACTACACAAGAAATATCATGGCTATAAATATGAGTAAAATATAACAGTTAAATTTACATAATATTATTATTCTATCAAATATATTCAACAATTATTTAAGTTGTTGAATCATTTAATATTTACAAACATAATATTATTCTATGAAATATCTTACTCATTAAGTCGTTCAATCATTCAATATTTACATGCATTTTCAAGTTTATTATAATTCTCAATTATTTTCTTCAAATATTCTAATAATTATCTTTTATACATAATTATTGTATTGCTCTTTATGTGTCAGAATTATTACTACAAGTATTATAATATTTATTCTCAAGTATTATTCAAGTATTATAAATATTTATTTTGGGTTTCAAAATTCTTCTGCGTTAATGTTAACTGTATAATTTAGAATTATTTCTCCAAATTTATTAATTTGTGTCTATTCGAGTTGCATAATTGTATAATTCTCAACTTTTCTTTCAAATGTTTGAATTATTATCTATTCAGGTTACATAATTATATAATTCTTGATTTTCTCTCAAGTATCTGAATAATTATTTTATTCATTTGTACTATAAATAAACTCTAAGAGATAATTATACAATTTATTTACTTAAAGAGATCAGTATTATAATACTCTGTGATATAATAATTATGATACTTGGAGAGAAGAATTGAGAATTATATAATTTATTTACTTGAAGAGATCAGTATTATAATACTGAAGAGAAGAATTGAGATTTATACAATTTATATACTTGGAGAGATTAGAATTCAGAATTATACAATTTATATACTTGGAGAGATTAGAATTCTAATACTTGAAGAGATTAGAATTCAGAATTATACAATTTATATACTTGAAGAGATTAGAATTCAGAATTATACAATTTATATACTGGAAGAGATCAGAATTCTAATTCTTGAAGAGATCAGAATTATGATACTTGTATAGATCATAATTATAATACTTGTAGAGATAATTATTCTAATACTTGTAGAGATAATTATTCTAATATTTGTAGAGATAATTATTCTAATATTTGTAGAGAAGAATTGAGAATTATACAATTTATTTACTTGAAGAGATCAGAATTCTAATGCTAAAGAGAAGAATTGAGATTTATATAATTATAATACTTAAATAGATCAGAATTTTAATACTTGAAGAAAAGAATTATACAATTTATATACTCTAAGAGATCATAATAATTATAATATCGTGAAGAGATCATAATTCTGATACTTGAAGAGAAGAATCGAGGATTATATAATTAATAAGCTTGAAGATATATTAATTTTCATACTTTAATAGAAGAATTTGGGATTATACAATTAACATACTTAAAGATATATACTTGAAGAGATAATAATTATAATACTTGAAGAGATAACAATTCGAATACTTGAAGAGATAATTATTCGAATACTTAAAGAGATAATAATTTGAATACCTGAAGAGATCATTATTCGAATACTTGAGGAGATGAATTGTCAATTATACAATTTATATACTTGAAAGAAGAATTATTCTGATACTTGAAGAAAGGAATTGTCAATTATACGGTTTAACTTAATGAAAACTATTCTGATACTTGGAAGAAATGAATTGTCAACTTGTACTAGTTTGACCCCGACACGATGCTGGATTTCTCGATCGGGGTATGTTATGATCTTGATGCTGAATTCACCAGTGATGTCGTAACTCAACTATACAATTTATATACTTAAGAGAAGAACTATTCTGATACTTGAAGAGCATAATTGTAAATTATACAATTTATATACTTGAAGAGCATAATTGTAAATTATACAATTTATATACTTGAAGAGCATAATTGTAAATTATACAATTTATATACTTGAAGAGCATAATTGTAAATTATACAATTTATATACTTGAAGAGAATAATTGTAAATTATACAATTTACACTTGAAGAGAATAATAACTCTGATACTTGAACAGAATAACTGTGATACTTGAACAGAATAACCCGGAATTTTTGGGTTTATAACATTGCGAGATAATTATTCTAATCCTTGAAGAAAAGAATTAAGAATTAAGAATTATATTTGAAGAAATATTTGTTATTATACTTGAATAGATATTTATAATAGTTGAAGAGAAGTATCGAGAATTATACAATTATATACATACGATATAATTATTCTGATACTCTGGGGGATAATTATCCCGATACTCTAAGAGATAATTATTTTGATACTCTAAGAGATAATTATTTTGATACTCTAAGAGATAATCATTGAAATACTTCAACATGTGATTCTTCTGATACATTCAGAGAAAATTTATTATGATACAATTAATAAACTTAAACACAGAATTCTTTTGATACATTCAGAAAAAATTTATTACGATATATTAAGAGAAATTTTATTATGATACAATTAATAAACCTGAAAAGAATAATTCTCAATAAATTTGAGGAGATAATTATAGAATTAATATGGTTCAATACATAATTATACTAATACTTGAACAGGATAATTATAATGTAGAAGAAATAACTTTAATACATTATTTTGATACTTATATAATCATATCATCAGAATAATATAACTTAAGTTGTATTTAAATATTGAAGATGTAAAAATAAGTAAAATTGAAAAATATAAATTTATCTATTTTTAGATAATCTCCCTCTTTTTACAATATAATAAATATAATTAAACATTTAGTTATATTTATTCACCAGAAAAGTTAAAAACATCGTCTATGTTTATCACGTAAAATATATGAAAAAAAATAGTAGCTATTTTTTCATATATTTTATTTATCTTGTTATATTAACAATAAGATTTTATATTTGACAATTTTTTAAAATATAAGTTGTTATATATTTTATTATAGTAAATATACAAATTGACGATTGTACATTTATTATAGTATGAAAGGAGGGAGATTATCTAAAAATAGATAAATTTTGCAGACCTCTCCCTTCTTTTGCAAAATTAAATTTGCCAAAATCCCATTTTTCAATTTTAGCAAATTATCTTCTTAATGTAAAACTCTCTAAATATAATGTATACAAAATACGTATACATTATACAAAATACGTATACATTATACATTATACAATAAATACAGTATATAATAATATACTTATCAGAAAAGATATACTTGAAAAAATAATATAAAATGAAAAGGATATAATAAAGATATCTTTGAGAAAATTATAGAATACTTGAGAGTAATACGATAAAGATGTTTGAAAAGAAAACGATTGAGATACTTAAAGAGATGAAAAATATGTGACTTGAAGAGATAAATCTTGAGATACATGAAGATAAAGATTATAACTCGAAGAGATAAATATTAGAATACACGAAGAGATAAATATTATATAACTTGAAGAGATTAATTATAGGAATACTAGGGAAATAATAATTCTATTACATGGAAAGACAATAATTATACTTGAAGAGAAGAATTAAGAATTAAGCATTAAATAATTGATATGTGGAATACAGCATAATAAATCCAGGAAAAGCAAATAACATGTATGATATTAAAAGATTTAAGATATCTATGTATCATTAATTTGATGTAATATATTATTCTGTACACTCCTTATACCTTAAGATAATACAATAAAAATACTTTAAAATATCATAATCATATTGGACGAGAATAAATATGCAATAAATCTTCACTTCGAGTATTATATAAATAATAAATAAAATACTTGAAGGGATAATTATATTTGAGAAGATTGTTTATATAATAAATAAACATGATTATAATTCTTAAAAATACTTGAAGGGATAATTATATTTGAGAAGATTGTTTATATAATAAATAAACATGATTATAATTCTTAAAAATAAATACAACAAATAAATTTAATTAGATAATACAATAATACAATATAATTAAAGATAAATACTATGATACTTGAAGAGAAGAACTAAGAATAACACAATTAACAAACCTATAAATACATTAGTTGTAATAATTGAAGAGATATTAATTATATAACTTGAAAATATAATAATTGCATGATATGAAGAGAAGAATTGAGAATAACGTAATTAATATACTTGAAAGATATTAATTATATAACTTGAAAAGAAAAATTAAGAATTATACAATAAACTTGAAGAGGTAAATATTATGATACATGAAGAGATAAATATTATGATACTTGAAGAGATAAATATTATGATACTTGAAGAGATAAATATTTTGATACTTGAAGAGATAAATATTATGATACTTGAAGAGATAAATATTTATGAAACTTGAAGAGATAAATATTTTGATACATGAAGAGAATAATTGAGGATTATACAATAAACTTGAAGAGATAAATATTATGATACATGAAGAGAATAATTGAGGATTATATAATAAATTTGAAGAGGTAAATATTATGATACTTAAAGTGAATAATTGAGGATTATATAATAAACTTGAAGAGATATTAATTATATACTTGGGATAAATATTATGCTTGAAGAGTATAATAGAGAATTATACAATTTATAAACTTGAAGAGATAATAAATCTGATACTTGAAAATAATTATGAAATAAATAAACTTTAACAGAAGATTATTCTGATACTTTAGGAGAATAATTAGGAATTACACAATTATGACAGTTGAATAGAAGAATTAAAAATTATACAATTAAAATACTTGAATAGACTAATTGAGAATTATACAATTATAATACTTCAGCAGATAATAATTAAAATACATGAAAAAATAATTAAAATACATGCAGAGATAATTAAAATTCTTGAAGAGACAATTATTATAATACTTGGAGAGATAATTATT
>Ga0209935_1001326_pt1 | contig 40913 bp, 50 predicted proteins | sample ThiBio_1000_plan_2_FD_183958 | JGI IMG/M metagenome (GOLD analysis project Ga0209935, IMG submission 183958) | Wastewater bioreactor microbial communities from Cape Town, South Africa - Thiocy_cont_1000_plan (SPAdes) | ecosystem: Engineered > Bioreactor > Thiocyanate-remediating >... | reverse complement strand
TTGTGTGTGTGTGTGTGTGTGTGTGTGTGTGTGTGTGTGTGTGTGTGTGTGTGTGTGTGTGTGTGTGTGTATGTGTGTGTGTGTGTTCGCATATCTTGCTCGATCTTGCATTGGAGAGCGCGCGATATGAACGACACCAACGAGCACGAGAGCACGAGAGAGAATAGCGTCTTGTGCGGAAGGAACAACAATACTGTGGAGCTCGAGTACTGAGCAGCTGCCAAGCTCGACATCGCGATCGGCAAGGGGCCCAAGTGAACAAGCACTCTCGTGCACTTGCTGTGCGCTGTGAGGCGCGTACGACCACGGCGACGATCCGTGTCGTTCGTGCTTTCGTGACACCAGCCGATCAGGTGTGATCGACGGAGAGTCGCACAAGCTCGTCGCAGAGTACGCCTGCAGCTCATTTGAATGTGTTGCATGATAGAAACAACCAAGAGAGTCATCATACCTGCGTGGGTGTGGCAGCAACGACGACGACGATGACGATGTTGTGTGTGAGTGCGCGTTGGTGCGAGCAAGCGAGCGTGTGTAAGATGGTGGCGCATTTCGACACGCACTCGAGACTCGATCCAACGCGCAAGTGTCACCACTTGGAGATCGACGTTGCTTCGCGCAAGCCGTTCATGCACTGGACGCGATTGCAATGTGTTGAAGACGCCGATGATATGACGAGGACGACGGCGCGGCGGTGGTTGTTGTGCCGATGAGGATGGCAACGGTGCGCAACTGGCGCTCGTGGTGGTATCAGCCCATTCGCGTCGCTGGGCACCACAGCTACAGCTCGCCTGGGAGGCGAGGCGAGTGCTCATGCGACGAGTGGAAGATGCCGTCCGCCAAATGGCTGCGCAGGCGAGCAGCGTCTGAGATGCGAGCGAAAGGGAGAGAAGGAGAATAAGAGAGATCGACTGACGCAGGTGTTGTGGTGCTTGTGTGTGTGTGTGTGTGTGTGTGTGTGTGTGTGTGTGTGCGCCTCGATCGCTCGTCTCGCTTCCTCCTGCGCAAGCAAGCCACCCCAACCAGATATCGAGCCACCGTTCAGCTGCTTCTGTTGTCGCAGTACTGAACGAGGGCACCGGCTACATCCCAGTCCGCCGAACGCGACGAAAGTTTGCTGCCTTCGTTTCGCAACCGGCGCACGAGAATGGCCAACTCCGCGCCGAGGTTGCGCGGCTGAAGGCCGCAGCAGCTTGAGCACCAAGCGCCGGCGCACGAGGACCCACCGCACTCGCACAGGTGCTCGACGATCTCACCGCGTCTCCTGCTCCAAGTGAGTCGGACTCTTCCATCGACGACGAAGGATTGCTCGACGCCACGCTTGCGTGCTGGAACGCAGTGCGCCCGACCATCGACAAGTCGGAAGGGGGCAGGGCTGTTGCAGTCAGTCCCAGCGGCGAGTACCGCCTCGACGACAGTCTCGAGGCTGCGCAGGCAGCGCTGGCCGACGGGCTGTTCAACTGCTCCCCAAATCGTGTGTTCGTTGATCGGTTCATGCGAGAGCAAGCTCGGTCATTCTATTCGAAGCCCGATGCGCCAGAGTGACACGCTTCGATGCGATCCAATGCAATGCCTCCGGTACGCGCACCAACATGCTCCGCGCGCTTGAGTGCTTGCGCTCTCGTGTGGTGTCTCTTTGTCAACCGGTGCACCAATGTGTGTCGCCACACACAGACCTCTCGATGAGCCTTGCAAGTGGTGGACGAATCGAGTGGCAGCACGGCGTTCCCGATCAAGGTGTTCAACAGCAACGCAGCCATGTGTGTGCACATCACGACACTTGGCGACCTTCTTCTGCTCGTGCGCATGCTCAAGGATGTCTGTCTTGTGCTGCCTTGCTGCTGCCTGCTGGCGCCACTCTCACCAGGCAGCAGCCTCTTCTTCCTCAGCATACAACGGGTCGCTCACCACCGCAGGCGCTTGTATGGCCATGAGTACCACAGGTGATTGTCATGGTTCGAGGGCCTCTCGAGAGCGAGTTCACTGGTGGTAGGTTTCGAGGTGCTTGCTTTACTTCAACCGCCCTGCCATCTCGCTCGCTTGTACTCGTTCCACGCACTTGTGGCGCGGCAACGGTCCCATTCCCAAGACGGCAGCGCTTAGAGCTTGGCCTTCCCACGGCGGCTGGCAATGATACGCTTGGCAGTGGCGGCACCAGACTCCATGGCACTGTGCATGGTCATGATCGAGCCGCTGTTGAACGCCTCGCCGGCAAAGTGCAAGGCGCCAGCCACCGGCTGCTGCCAGATGGCGCGTTTCTCCGGCGTTTCCCCAAACGACGGCGAGCTAGAAGCGCACAAGTTGTGAGCGAGATGGCAACGACGACGACAACGACAACAACGATGGTGGAAGAAACAGGAAGAGCCACCAACCTGTAACCACCGCCGATGAAATGGTTCTTGCTCCAATCGATGACCATGGAATCGATCAGGAAACCCGAGGCGCAGTTGGCCGGATTGATCGTCTCGGGGCCAGTGGCAGGAGGAGGCAACTTGCTAGCGGCAACTCTGATGTGATACGACGATGATCGATGAACGAGCGAACGAGCGAACGAGGCCACAGTTGAGATCGTACCGATTGTCGCGCAACAAGGTCGTGTACTGCTTGTTGCCAAACATTTCATCGAGTTGCGCCAGCGTTCGTGCGACGATCTCCTCCTTGCTCATGGATGCCATCAGCTCGGCAGCTCGCGCACAAGCAAAGCCCGTGGCGAGGTAGGTCGGCTTCTTGGGCGCCGGGTGCTCGAGCACTACCGACTCGGGCATCAAGGCGCCGGTCTTGGTTTCGGCATCCTCGAACCAGAACTCGGGGATGAAGCTGTTGGAGCATACCATCTGCAGCGGCAGGAGCAAGTCAGCAAGCAGGCAGGCAGCCAAGCAAGCACGCAAGCGGCTCGCTCGCTGCGCACGTACTCCGTGCAACTCCTCGGGCCAGAAGCGGCGCGAGAATTCGAGACAGATCTTGACAGACGAAAACATGTCTGTCGTGGTGTAGTGAGGTGAGGTTGTTGCGAGGAGTGAGCGAGTTAGCAAGTGAGCGCCTATCGTGGCATGAGCTATGTAGTAGTGATAACTTGTTGTAATCTCGTACTAAACGTATTGAAAGCGTCCGAGTACGGTCGAGGCAATGGCGGGTTGAACGAGATATCGCCTGCATCGCACGAGAGAGAGAGAGAGAGAGAGCATCACAAACAAGCACGGCCAGTAGCGCTTGCTCGGTTGAGTAGCGACTGCAACCGACGCGAGAAGTGTCGCAACGATACGACACACACAGGGAGAGGGAGAGGAGCGCACCTCGTTTCAGCACTGCCACAGGCACCGTCGAGACGACGCTCGAGGCCTGGAGCGTCTCGCCCTTCTCGTTGGTCAGCGTCACGACGCCGGGGCGCGAGTAGTCGACGCTGACGACCGGCCAGCCGACACGCACTCCGCCGTTGACCTTGGAGGCCATGTTGTTGATGACGGCGGCCATCGAGTCGTCGAGGCGGTAGTCGCCGCCGCCGTCGCCTGACCACGCCTGCTCCAGGCGCACGACACCTTGCGAGCTCGGCGGTGAGCACCGCGAGCACGAGAGCAGCGGCGGCGGCGGGGCGCGGAGCGCGAGCGTGAGCGTACCGTAGAGCGGCAGCCGATCGGAGGTCGAGCAGAGCGTGTTGGAGTAGCCGGCCTCGATGAGCGCGCGGCCCTCGTCCGACACGCCCTTGTCGAGCAAGTACTGCTCGAGCGTGCGCGGGTCGTTGTAGTTGATCTCCTCCTTCCACAACGACCACACAGCGTTGTTGGCACTGCCGCCGCCGCCGCCGCCGCCGCCGCCGCCAGAGCTGCCAGTCAGCAGCTGATCGAGCGCGAGCACGCACATCGAGTACGTACGCAATCAGCTCCTCGTCAGGAACATCGAAGCGAACCAGCTTCTTTTGACTACCGAGGTAGTACATCGCGGCACCTGGACGTACACACAAGCAAGCGCGCGCGCGCACGATCAGTCGCGTCGTCGATCTCGGCGAGCCATCATCGTCCGACGTACCACCACCGATATGCCACTTCTGCGCCTTGCCGTCGCCTTGCGCCCACGTAAACAGCTTACGACACGGCAAGCCCTGTATCGAGTCGACCGTGCGTCCATGACCGTGAGCGCGGTGGCGCAGGCGCGAGCGTACGCCCGAGTTGCATCGCCCCCTCTCGCACGCCCGCGGTAGCACACGACGTACCAGCTTGTCGACGTACTTTTTGAGTACGGTCTTGGAGCCGTGCACAAAGTCCGCGCCGACATCGCACAGCTTCCAGCCCCAGTCGACGAATCGCACCGACTTGATGCGACCACTACAACGAGAAGCAGCCGGGCAGGTGAGTGCGCGACGACGACGACCACGACGACCGAGGCACACGAACCCGATGAAGGTGGCGCCCTCGACCACTACCACCGGGATGCCGGCATCAGATAACAGCTCAGCACAATAGAGACCCGCTATTCCAGCGCCGATCACTACCACCGGGAGCTCAGATGAAGAGGACGATGTCGCCATGAGAGTGAGAGTCTCACACACGAAGTGCTGCTGCTGCTGCTGCTGCGGCGAGGAAGAGAAGAGAAGAGAAGAGAGCGGACAGGCGGCGGCGGTCTCTTGTCCATCCGCCCGACCCTGCAATACGCGACCGCCGACATTGAATCGAGGGGCTCATTGCCCAAATCGAATGCATTGGGGATATTTAACAAGCAACAAGTAACGATGATGTAGTAGTGGCTGCTTCGCGTCTGTGCCGAGTGTTACAGCAGCTCATACTCCTTGCGGCGCTTGAGGTAAAAGATGATGGCGCCAAGAAGCACGGCGCCGAACAGCAGCACCACGACTCCTACCGTCACGCTCACCGAGATGATGGTCGTAGTCGACCATGAGGCAATCTCTGTGGGGTGCGCGATTAGCGTTGTTGTGACTGCACGGCAGCTGGTTTGGGGCATCTGAGCGCGCGGCGTGCACGACGTACTGGTGGGCTCAGCAATCAACGTCAACGACACCGAGTGCTCGCTAGCGTCACCCACAAGGGCAATGTTCCACACACCCTTCTTGAGCGTCGCGGTGAAGGTGCCTGGCGCACTGGGCTCGATCGTATTCTGCCGAGCCACTCGCAAGTGCAGCAGTGGTTAGCGAGCGGTGTGCTCATGACTCACTCGGTACCACTACTGCCCAGTAGAGTAGTACCTGGTTCTTGTTGTTCTGCGGCTTACCATCCGTGTCATACAGCGGACAGCCGCCTTGCGTGTACGTAGCTGCCGTGAGCTGATGAACGCGCGAGGGTCAGGAGATGTGTACGCGCCGCCATTCCAGTCGTCCGATGAGCCGACGTACCCAGGATGCGTCGCCGGTATCCAGATCCGATGCCGTGATAGAGACGTTGTAGAAGTCGCTCTCGGACGGCAGCGTGAACGAGTAGTACGTGACGGTCGTGGCCACGAGCAACGACACCGTTTGGTTGACGCTCAAGGTGCCCGCAGCTGCACGACACAGTGTGGTCACCAGCGAGAGTGCTTCAGCTTCATGGTAGCTGCATCATGAGGTGGCGGGTGTCTTGGCATCGTACTTGAGCCGATGGTGCAGTTGGCCTGGTAGGTCGAGGGGTTGCTGCTCAGCGACAGGAAGGTCACGTTCCAGATGCCGACCTTGTTGCCTGCACAGCGCCGAGGCGGTAAGCACCGTCGATCGGCTCTCTCCTATGCTCTCTCTCTGTCGTGCATCTCGCGTATCTCGCGTACCGACGGCAGTGCTCTCAGAGTCTACCGTCTGAGTCACGATCGTCGAGCAGGTCGAGTAGCTATCGGTCCAGACGTTCGATACTGCAAAGGCGTCACGACGCCAAATGAGTACGCTCCATCCCCATCTCGAGGTCGATCTCGATAGCGCTCGCATACCGTTGGTGATTGAGTACACGACCGAGAAGATTGGCGTCGGCTTGCCGGATGCCAGCGACGTGTACGAGACTTGGATGGCGCCAGCGCCAGGTGCCTGCTCCGCGGGATCCAGCACTGCCGAGCAGCTGCAATCGTCTCACGTCAGCAAGTGCCTACGAGAGAGAGATAGGTAGATAGGCCCACCAACGGTACGTACGAGAACCAGATGAACGAGTTGGCGATCGTGTTGTTGATGGTCGCGACGACGGCGCTGCCGAGCCCGGGCGAGAGCGTGCCGACATTGTTGGCGGCGATCTGCTGCAGCTCGTTCGCGTCGTCCTGTCGCGCCTCAACCACCACCGCCGCCATCACTAGAGCCAGTGCCACCAGCAACAGAGGCACCAGCACGCTCGAGGAGGCCGCTTTCCACGAGACGACAGCCATGGTGCGAGAGCCAGCAAGCAACGAGAACAACGACGATCGCGAGAGCCTCGTGTTCCTTCGTTGTCTCGTTGCTTGCTGCTTGCTGCATCATCGTTGCTCTTGCGTTGCATCTCGCTCTCTCTGTCGTGTATCTCGTTGAAATTGAACATATCTTGTTGTGGAAGAGATGGGAGACGACACTCTTGATCGTGATCCTCGAATCAAGGTCTCGATCGGCACCAAGCAACGAGGCGGTGCTGATGGCCAATTCAACAACCCATCGGGCTTGGTGTTCGACCATCATCGAGGTCTCTTGCTCGTCAGTGATTGTAGTCATCGAGTGCAAGTATTCTCGTGTGATGATGACGACGAGGGATTCTCGTTCGTGTCCGAGTTCGGCGAGCAAGGCGAAGGACCAGGCCAGTTCCGCAACCCTGATGGCATTGCGATCGATCACGACCACGATCGCCTCCTCGTCGTTGATCGATTCAATCATCGATTACAATCGTGGTCTCTGAGCGACCAATCGTTCTTGTCGTGCGTTAGCAAGTACGACCTAGGAGGTTACCGCTTCTGCTGTCCTGAAGGCATCGCGATCGACAAGCATCATCGTCGCATCATCATCGCCGATACCAACAACCATCGATTGATGTTCTTTTCGTCGATCGATCTCTCGTTCTTGTTCAAGATCGGCGGCAAGCAAGGCAAGCGACCGGGAGAGTTCACCCACCCGTCAAGCGTCGCGATCGATCATGATCGACATCGAATCATCGTCTCTGATACCAATAATCATCGAGTGCAAGTATTGTCGTCGATTGATGGCTCGTTCTTGTTCGAGTTCGGCTCCGAAGGCAATCAACCAGGCCAGTTCGAGCTCCCTCATGGAGTGTGCGTCGATAACCATGGCCGAATCATCGTCGCCGACTGTAACAACTCTCGACTGCAAGCATTCACTCATAATGGCCATCACATCTCGTCGTTCCACTGTGGTCGTGAGAGTCCAATGGCAGTCGCATTCGACGAGCAACGAGGTCTCATCGCCTTCTCGACAGGCAATCGAGTGCATGTGATTGGAGCCAATCAATGGCTTGTCGACACCAAGTTCGTTTGGCGTCCACATCTCCATCGATATGCTCCATCATGGATCAAGCAAACAGTCTTGACGATGACGATGATTCGATCGCTGGTCGATGATTCGGCGATGTCGATGATTCCGAACGAGCTCTTGTTCGAGATCTTCTCGTTCCTTTGATCGTCGTCATCTTCGTGTTCGTGATCTTCTCTCTATACTCCATCTATCCTCACATCAATCTCTCTCTCTCTTGCTTTCTCTTGTATCATACCCCGGAACATGGAAAAGTTGGCGGCGGTTTCGAGCATGGTATAAAAGCCCAGTTCTTCGCACTTTCGCTCGCTTCCCTCTTCGCACCTCTTCGCACCTCTTCGCACCTCTTCGCACTGCTCGCGCTCGCGCTCGCTCTTCGCTCTCCGCCACATGATGGGCCAACTACTTGCCGTCCCGGTTCAAGTATGCGCCCTGTTCTACAAGAACACAGTCACCTCGGTCGGCTCGTGGGCCTTCTCGTTGACGCGCCTCGTGTTGCCGGCGATCGTGCTGGTGGTGTTCTACTTGATGCTGGTGTCGGCGCCGTCGGGCGAGATCGCGCATCCGCCGTCGAGTGCCTGGCTCGGCGGCATCCCCAAGTGCCACGTCGGCCCGTATGCCGATTCGTGCACGACCTTGTTGTACTCGCCCGATACCGACGCCACGCGTGCCGTCATGCAGCGCGTCGCGCAACAGAGTGGCCTCACGTTCGGCACCGACATTGTGCCGACCGGCCTCTCGATCGACGCCATTCTGTCGCAGGTCGTGTCGCAGCCGAACGTCACGCAGGGCGCCGTCTTCTTCGAGACGACGTCGCTCTCGAGTGAGAGCAGCAGCGCGAGCTGGCGCGACGCTCTTGGCTATCCGAACTTTACGTACACGGTGCTGTACAACTCGACGCAAGTATGCCAGGGCCTCGGCGGCGACCAGTGCGTCGAGCCCACGAACGTGCGCTACAACCTCCAGCTGCAGGTCGACCAGGCGCTGCTCTCGATGCTCGCCAGCGACGAGGATCCCTCGGTCGCTGCTGCCGCTGCCGCCGCCGCTGCATCGACCTCGAGTTCGAACGTCGAGATGCAAGTGCGCTTCAAGGACTACCCGGTGGTCGGCAACGGCTTCGGCTACAACGGCCTCACGTCCATGATGCTCATGTTCGTGTACATTGCCATCACGCTGCCGTTCGTCTTCAACATCTACGAGCAAGCGGCCGAGCGCGAGAGTGGCTTGCGCGGCTACATGAAGCTCATGGGCCTGCGCGATCTCTCGTGGTGGCTGGCGTCGTACATTGACTTTGGTGTCATCTGGAGCGTGATTCCAGTGTGCTTGGTGTTTGCTGGTGTCGGCTACGCCTTGCCTTTGGACTTCTTCCGCAAGTACGAAGCCACCACCACCACCACCACCACCACTACGACCACGACTACCATCTCCTTCAATCGATAGATTCATTCTCAATGTGTTGCGGTGCAACATTAGATGCGACTATTCGGTCATGGTGGTAGTACTGGCAGCCAATGCGTACATGGTGCTGAATCTCGGCTTCTTGTTGAGTACCTTCATTCCGACCTCCAAGGTAGCAGCCTTGGTTGGCTTTGGAGCGTTGGTGATTGGCTTCAGCGTCTCGTCGGTCGTGACGTCGCTCGATACGGTGCTGTTCTCATTGTGGCAGCCGTCGTTCATCGATCAGCACGGCCCGTGGAACATCATTCTCTCGCTACTGCTGCCGCCATTCCCCGTCTCGGCCGCGCTGTCGCTCATCAAGCTCCAGACCGTCGGCAGCACCTTCAACTTCTCGGCGCCCAACGAACTCACGCGCCTCACGTGGAGCTCGCTCTATCAGAACTCGCCGGTCTTTGCGCTGTGGGGCATTCCGAACGCACCGACGCTCGCCGACCAGCTCTGGTGGATGCTGGGCCTCGGCACCGGCTATCTCCTACTGGCGCTGTGGCTCGACAATGTACTGCCACGCTCCGACCGCGCTGCCTTGCCGCTCTACTACTTTTTGCTGCCGTCCTATTGGGGCCTGCCATTCGGCTCGACGACCCTCGACGAGCAACAAGTGACGCGCCTGCGAGAGCAATACGTCTCGCGTAATGATGACGATCTCGACCGCGAGGTTCTCGCTGCCTCTTCGACCATGTCGTCGTCGTCGTCGTCGTCGTCGTCGTCGTCGTCGTCGTCGTCGTCGTCATCGTCTTCGTCGACGGCATATCCAATCTTGCGGCTTATCGGCCTCAAGAAGGTCTTTCGTCGCAACGCGTTCATCAAGCTCCTCAGTCGCTGCTGGCCGATCCGCCGCTGGTTGACCGAGGAGAAGATCGCCGACAAGGCGGCGCTCAATGGGCTCTTCCTCACGGCCTCCAACAGCAACATTCTCTGCGTACTGGGCCAGAATGGCGCCGGCAAGACCACCACCATGAACATTCTCACCGGATCGCTGTCGCCGTGCGAGGGAGACGCCATCTTTGATGGTGTCTCGGTCGTCTATCAGCCGGATCGCATTCGTGCCATGCTTGGAGTATGTCCTCAGTTCGATATTCTGTGGCCTCATCTCTCGGCTGCACAACATATTGCCATAATGGGTGCCATCAAGACTGGTTGGATCTTACCTCGTGCAACCATCGACAAGTTGCTTGCTGATGTCCGTCTCACTCATGTATGTTGATTCATTCTCTCTCTCTCTCTTCAAACTCTCTTCTCTTCTAATTGTCGTCATTGTTTAGGCAGGACAACGACCAGCGAATGCGTTTAGTGGTGGAATGCGACGAAGCTTGTCAGTGGCCATTAGTGCCATTGGTGATCCTCGTCTCATTCTGATGGATGAACCTGTACGCGATTCACTCTCCTCCTCCTCCTCCTCCCCCTTGCGTTATGCGAGTCGAGGTGCTCACTCGGCTTGACGCCTCGGTACTGCAGACAAGTGGAATGGATCCCAACACGCGCCGTCACATTTGGGACTTTATCGCGTCGCTCAAGCAAGGCCGCTTGGTGGTACTCACGACCCACTCGATGGAGGAGGCCGATGCACTCGGTGACAAGATTGCCATTGTCGGGAGCGGAACGCTGCAATGCGTCGGTACCTCGTTGCATCTCAAGCAGCGTTACGGCACTGGTTATCGTTTGACCTTGATGACCGAGGAGTTTCGATGTCCGACCGTCATCTCACAAATCAAAGCAATCATGCCTGGTACGCATCCAGCTTCCTGCTGCTGCTTCGTCTCGTTCCTTCCATCCTTTCAGATCGATGGAATGTTGATGAGATTGATTGTTGTGATGATGATCGTTGCAGAAATTCAAGTGCTCGATGCACATGGTGGCTCGTTGGTACTCTCGGTTCCAGTGCAAGATCTCGATACTTGTGGTAGGCTCTTTGATTACCTCCAGAACGAGACCTACTTTAATGGCGTCGACCGCAGCAAGGTCATCTTGCAGTGGGGCATCTCCAACACGACGTTGGAGGATGTGTTCCTGACCGTCGCCAAGTACGACGTCTCGTACTACACCAATCGGTAGTCAACGCCGATCGATCACTGCCACGATTGAATGATTGACGTGGGTGCATATTGGAGCATTGTACATAGTTTATTCTCTTTCTACTTCACGACGAATACATACACGTGATGCTTGCTTGTGTATTGCTTCTTGTTGTTGTTGTTGTTGTTGATTGGTGCAGCAGCAATCTCTCGTATGGGTCTCGTGCTTACGGCACACGGTGGATTAGGTTGGAATGATGACGACGAGCAGACTCGTGACGGCGATGGTGTGTGGTATTGGCAACGAGGAACTGCAGCACGACGCCATTCGACCAACCGAAGCCAGCCTGCACCTCGTACTCGCCGCCGCCACCAGGCAGGCCAGTGAGCGACGAGACATTGTACTTTTCGAACATGAGGCCCTCAGCCGCGAAGCCATTGTAGTTGTTTTGTATCCACTTGTTGGCGAGTGAGCGCGCCTCGGAGGTGCCGCCACTCGTGTTCAGCTGCTCGAGAGCGGCAACCGCAATCTCTTGCAGCGGTGCCCAGCCGTTCGGGAGGTCCCATTGTTGGCCGCTGTCGACCAGCGAGGTCGGTAGGCCGCCGACGTACTCGAGTGCGCCGCTCGCTCGCAGTGACGATAGCACGAGTGCGGCGAGCGAGGTGTTGCTGCGCGTGTCGACCACCTGTGCCCAGACGGGCGAGAGAACCGACGCGAACCAGTGCTTGGCGCTTCGTGGTGTGCCGCTGCTGAGGTCGTAGTCGAGCCACGTGCCTGCGGCCTCGTTCCACATGATGGCCTGGATCGCACGTTGACGATCGCTCGCGTACGACGCGAACTCGCTCGCCTTGTGCTCGTACTCGAGCGCCAGTGTCGAGTTGAATGCCGCCGCGTACTTGCTGAGGAGCGTGTAGAAGCCTTGGATGTCGCGCTCGTTCTTGTACAGCAACGCATTCAGATCGACCGGCACGATATCGCTCGTGCAAATGCTCTCAATGGTCGCGTAGTCACGGAACCAGCGCGTTGAAAAGTCCCATCCGGTCTCGGCGCCCGATGCAATGTCTCGGTACACTTGGTTGGGCTACACTCACCAAAATGACGACTGCATACTTGGTACCCTCATCGCTATCATCATCTCTCTCACTCACTCACTCACTCACTCACTCACTCACTCACTCACTCGTACCGTTGACGGATCGACACCTGCCAACTTGGCGGTTGCAACGTCCTCAGCAAAGCCTTCAGGTCGTGGCACGTTGCTATCCGCACGGAATCGTGCCAACGAGAAGGAAGACGCCGACGACTGTGACGAGATGTTGACGCTCCGAGACTCGAGCCAGAAGCGGTGCTCGCGCTCGAGAGCCGTGACGGCGCGCTGGAGGAAGGCGTAGTCGAGAGGCACACGGCGCGCCGTCTCGTACTCGAGGTACGAAGCCACCATCTGCGTGAGGAACGGCGGCTGCGAGCGACGAGTGTAGTACACGCGCCCGCCGTTGGGCACGAAGCCGAGCTCCATCACGAGGTCGAGCATGTTGTCGATCATGCCGCGCGCCGTGTCGTGCATCTCGCACAACAGCAGGCCGTTGATGATCCAGTGCGCGTCCCAGTAGTAGAACTCGCGGAACCGACCGCCGGGCACGATGAACGCGTGGCGCACCGGCAGCAACGAGAAGCGCGACGGCGCGGCGGCCACACGCGCCGACACCTTGCGTCCGAGCTGCTTCCAGATCTGGTTGAGCGCCAGCGCCCACGAGCGCAGAGACGCGTCGGCGATGCGCGCCAGCAGCGGCGGCTCGGGCTGCCAGTCGGGCGGCAGCCACGCTTCGAGGTCCGAGCCGGGCGGCTCAAAGTACTCGCGCACAAAGGCCTCGAGCGCCGCCTTGCTCGGCGACGCACCGAGAGCCTCGAACGCACTCAACACCACCTCGGGGCTCTGGCGCATCGGCATATCGACAAAGGTCTTGGAGTCGTTGAAGATGCCAGCCAGCTGCACGGCACGCAGCACGTCGTTGTTGCAGTACACGATCGACGAGCAAGCCACCTCGGCTGGTTCGCCGCCACTCACCATCACGGCAAGAGCCATAACGAGTGCGATCGTGCACCAACGCAGAGCCATATCAACAACGATAGATCAAGAGATATCAAGCAACAACGATAGATCAAGAGATATCAAGCAACAACGATAGATCAAGAGATCAAGCAACAACGATAGATCGAAAGAGAGAAGAACAGTAGCGTAAGCTCTCGTTGTGTGATGGAATGTTCCCCAGCGGTTTCCGATCGAATACATAAGCTCGCTTCTCTGCCTGGCTCCTTCGTTTCGTTCGCGCCTCTTCACTCACGCAATCGCCTCACCACTCTCATCACGCTGTCGTTACCGCTGCACGATGGCTGATACCGAATCCAGCTCCAGCTCCAGCACAGAGAGCAAGAGCCAGTCTGGCGGCTTTCGAATGTACCAGTTTCGCGCTCTCGTGTACAAGACGCTCTCGTTGCAGTCGCGGCAGACGCGAACCAACGTGTGCCAGCTCATCATTCCGCTCTACGTCATGGGTCTGCTGGCGTTCCTCAACATTGCGAGCGGATTCTTGAGCTTTGGCGGTGTGCGTCCCCTGCAGCCTGCTGCCATGTTCGACCCTCGCATGTACGTGCATCTCTGCTGCTGCTGCCCTGCTCGGCGGCTTCGTGCTTGCTGCTGACACGACCGCAGCAACGCGACGTGGAACTGCTACAACGAGACGCAGGGCCGCACGGACCTGTGTGGATCCTGGGGCTACCTGTTCTTCTCGGCTCCGAGCACGCTGCCCAACGTCGGCTCGCTCTCGAACGACTCGTCTGGCTCAGGCTTCCTCGGTGAGATCCCGCAGCAGCCGTACACCAGCGCCTACATCCAAGCCACCTCGCCCAACCCTCAGCTCTCGGTGCCGTTCTTTGCGCAGTACTCATCGCCCGACGCCATCGACGATGCCATCTTCCAATACCTGTACAACATGACCCCTCCCTTTCACTCGCTCGCTGCCGGTCAATGATGTATTCTGACTCGCACGAGCGAACAGCAAGCAGCAAACGGGCAACGTGACCAACGACGACAACGATGACTTCCAGTACGACATTCCGACCGGAGCCGTGAACTTTATGCAGCTGAGCACTGCCATCGGTGCCGGAGCCAATCCCACGCTGCAGTACGAGCTTCAGATCAGCTCCAACACCTCGGGCACCGCGTTCTTTCCGCCACACTCCATCAACGACCCCGGCGATCGCCAGTCCTTCTACATGTCGCTGCTCCACAGCGCCTTTGGTTCGTATCGACGCCTTGGAGCTGCGTCTCGTTCTCGTCATATTGACCCATCTATCATTCATGCAGCGTCATCGATCTTCAATTCGTCGATCGTCATCAACGCCGTATCGATCGCCTTCCCGTACATTCCGACCATCCCACCGGTCGGCCTGCTGCCCATGTACGCGGCCTTCTACATTCCGACCGCTCTGTCGTTCGTACTGCCAGTCTACGTCTACTCGATCGTGCTCGAGAAGAACAGCAAGATCTTGATCATGATGAAGATCGTACGTGAGCGTCCGCAACGAGTGAACGAGAGCCGACCAACTGCCAGCTGCTCACGCACGACATGTGCGCGTGTGATGAATTTGCAGATGGGCCTCAATCCTTGGGAGTATCGCGTGGCCACGGCGCTCATGTTCTACGCCTACTACCTCGTTATCGCCGTCGTTGTGTCCATCATCGGGCTCGCGAGCTTGACGCAGTTGTTGTGGCAGACTAGTTGGGTCCTGTGGATACTGCTGTTCGCCATCTGGGGTCTGACGCAGATCGCCTTCTCGTTCTTCTTTGCCGCTCTCTTCTCACGAACGCAACCTGCTACGAGTACGTTCCAAAGATGTCACATCAATCCAATCCAATTCAATCCAATCGAATCAATGCCTGACAACCCTGGCGTCCTTGCAGTCTCGTCGTACGTGTTCGCCATGTACATCTACGCCATCTCGTTCTTTGTCAATCTCCTCGTGATTCCACAGATCGATATCTCTGGCATCGCTTATTGGTGTACGTCACTCTCCGCTCTTCGCTCTTCGCTCGTCACTCACTTGTGATATTCGCAATCAAGTGTACTTGATGGTACCGCATTGGGCCTTCATGCGTGCCATGTGGATCATGGCTGCTGGCCTCTTCGATCCGCTCTCGGAGCCGCTGTCGATCTCGACTCTGTGGCACCTGGGCTCGCCGCTGATGGTCACCTTCTACTTCTTGATTCTGCAGATTCCCTTCTACATGGGGCTCGCCATGTACGTAATCTCCACGTGCCCTGCCCTGCTGTGCTGTGCTGTGCTGTGCCATTCTCATTCTCGCTCGTTCCACGTGTGAAGCTACTTTGAGAACGTGATGCCGCAAGACTACGGCGTGCAGCAGTCGTGGCTCTATCCGATCACGTGGCTCAAGGCCAAGATCATGGCTTGCGTTGCGTCCTCGCCCTCGCTGCCGACCTCGGTCGCCGGCACGCCTCCTGCGTCTCCAGAGTCGCAGCCGCTCATCTCGATTCAGTCCAACGTGCACTCGTCGGTCGTCACCTCGCATGACGAAGAGCAGGACTGTCGCCAGGAGCGCATCAACGCACACGACAGCTCCAAGGACTTCTTCGTGCGCGTAGTCGACATGGAGAAGGTCTATCCCGGCAAGGGCGGGTACGTCAACGTGCTCCCTGCCCTTCACCAACCAATCAATCAGCACTCTTACTCAACTATCCTCTTCCTGATTAGTTCGGCTGCCAAACGAGCATTAGACGGGCTTTGCTTGGCATTGCGCGAAGGAGAATGCTTTGGACTACTGGGTCCAAATGGTGCTGGCAAGGTATTGCAAGCAACCAAGCTCGCTCCTCATCTCGCCGTGGTGCTAACTCGAATGATGGCGTGGCACAGACTTCCTTGATCTCGATCTTGTGCGGCCTCACGACTCCGACTTCCGGCGTGGGCTACGTTGGCCGCCACGAGATTCCGCGCGACGTCGACGTCATCTACGAGTCGATGGGCTACTGTCCACAGCACGATATTCTCTGGGATGACCTCTCGGTGCAGGAGCACATCATGTACGCTCGTGCGGCTCGGCTCGTGATCCCAGCTCGCATTTCGTTGCTGATATCACGAACTGGGAACGCTCGTTCTATACAGCTTCTACTGCCGCTTGCGCAACCTGTCCGAGTCCCGCGAAAAGAGCGAAACCGACCGCTTGTTGCGCCAGGTCAATCTGCGCGCCTCAGCCGACAAGCTCGTGTCCGAGCTCTCAGGTGGTATGAAGCGCCGCTTGTCGCTCTCGATCTCAATGGTCGGCTCGCCCAAGTTCGTGCTGCTCGACGAGCCCACCACCGGTCTCGATCCGGTTTCGAGGCAAGCCATCTGGGATCTTATCAGCGAGGCCAGGGTATGCTGCTGTTGTTGTTGCTGCTGTGTTGCTGCCATTTGGCTGCCACTCACTCTCAACTTGTGACTCAGCACGATCGCTGCATCCTGCTCACTACTCACAACATGGAGGAGGCCGACACGCTCTGCCATCGCATCGGCATCATGTCACAGGGTCGACTGCGTTGCATCGGCACGCAGCTCGACCTCAAGCACCGCTTCGGTCTCGGCTACAAGCTCTCGGTCACCACCACGCACCAGGAGACCGCCACCGAGTTCGTCATGTCGCTCTTCCCGGCCGCCACGCTCGAGACCGTCTTCTCGGGCACACTCACCTTCCAGATCGAGACCGGCTTCGACCTCTCGACGCTCTTCACCGCCATGAAGAACAAGGCCGACTACCACATCACCTCGTGGGCCGTCAACCAAACCAGCCTCGAAGACGTCTTTCTGCGCATCGTGCGTATGGAGGAGGACGAGGCCGCTGCTGCCGCCGCCGCCGCCGCCGCCGAGTAACCAAGCGTCCCCGACACTCCAACTCATTGTACATTCACTCATTCATTCATTGATTCCTCAGTTCTCGATTTTGGTTTGCTTTATCTTGTTGCTTGATAAACTCGCCGCATTGTATATCTCGTGCAGCAGCAACTGCAATTGTTAGGCCTACTCCTTCTTGCTCGGTCCAAGGTTCAAGCGATTCACCATCTCCTCGAGCTCAAGAATCAACTGTGTACAGCGATCGATCGTGCATTCGATGAGTCATCCGAGAGAACGATGAGATGAGATGATGATCGAATCGATGACGTACGTGCGTATTGTGGCCGACCCAGTTGGTGCGTGCTTGCCACGAGCCTTGATCAATGCGGCAACGCAGCGTGAACTCGATCGAAGCGCCTTCCGCCATGATCTGCGAAGCCGAGAGCTCGAATCGAGTCGACCAAACCTCATGCGAGCGAAAGTACTCGCGCAGCAGATGCTCAAGCTGTGCAAACTCGGCCACCGTGGCAGAGTTGCGAACGCGGAACTTGTGCTCGAGCTGCAAAAAGTAGCAGCGGTTGAGGTTGGCGATCTTGCCACGTGCGATCAACGCATTGCGATAGTACACCGCATGACCGGCTATACTCGCGCCACCACGGCAGAAATGAGTGTGCGGTTGGCGAGTCAAACTGCCAGCGAGATCGGAACGTACTCGCAGAAATGAACACCGTGCCAAGGAGGCCGACGTATTCGACTTGCAACGGCGAGCCTTCGCTAATCAGCACCATGTCACCAATGTTGAATGGTTTCACTGTGTGTGTCATCCCATGCAGAGCGCACACATTTGACGTTAGCCTCGGGCTCTCATTCATGGATCGGGGATTCCGGAGCGTGGTCGGAAGCAATCGGCTGCCGCCGTCAAGCGATTTCGTACTGACAAAGATCATGTAGAGAGAGTCGAACAGCTCCTGCAACGTGGCAGCATACGCGAACGAAACCGAGAGCAACAGCGTGCCCATAGACACCATGAGCGTCGTTACGGCCACTTCGAGAGCCACCAAGAAGATGAGAACCGCTCCGACTGCGAACATTCCGATCAAGAGCGTGTCGAGCACGTTAATTAACCTGAACAACACACGGCACAGCATGTTGTTAGAACGTGAACACGCCCACGTCCACGCCTACATCGTGACGTACAAGCGACGGCTCTTGAGCATGTTGTTCATGTCCTCTCGTGAGAAGAACAGCTTCACCAGAGCATGCGTCAACGAGTTCTCGGTGATACGGCGCGATTGGGCACCGTCCGGCAGAGACACCGACTCGCCAAAGTAGCTCAGTGCAATTGGCACCGACGCCGACGAAGTGAGGATGCGCTCGAGGTCCGATTGAATGAGGTAGCCCTTGCCCGCGCCGCGATCAGCCAGAATCTCGGAGCTGATGTCGCGCGCCACCTGCGGCACGCGGCCTTGATGGCGCGCCTCGCCGAGAGCCTTGAGCGCCCGTGATGCGATCATGCGACGGCCTGACTGCAGCTGTAGCCCGGCGTTGGATTCGAGCTCGTGCAGTACCGAGTCGATCGTCGAGTTCTCGATCTGCTGGTCCATCAAGTCGCCATACGACACCACTGCGAAATGTACCACCGGCGGTCACTCGCCAAGCCGCGTCGTCTCGATTTGGGGAGCGCGTACCTTCGAGCACGACGATCACCGACACCTTGGCGAGGTACAAGACCGACACGGCCACCATGGCGATGATCAAGCGCAGCGTAATGTGCGAGATCTTGTCCGACACGTTGTCCTCGAGCAGCAGGTACGCGCCAATCATGTACAGCGCTATTCGGCGAGCGACATGGTGCACGTCAGTCGCATGGCACGCAGTCGTCGAGGCATCGTCATCAGCGCGACGTACACCACAGCATCCACACGAGCGGGTGCTCGAACGAGAGGCACACGTGGAACAGGTGCCGGATGGCCGAGTAGCGCTTCGACAGGAAGAACATGAGCCGCACGAAGAGCCGCATCAGCAGCATGATGCACAGCAGGCCCACCATCGCCAGGTCCACGAGCAGCGTGTACTTTTGCAACTGCGCGCCGTCGTTCTCACTCAAGAACGGCTTGATCGAGAAGCCTGCCGCGAGCCTGACGTGAGCGCGACACCCATCGCGAAGGTCACGCACACACTCGCTCACGTACAGATGGCATTGCCGAGCAGCAGCAGCAAGAAGATCACAATGATGTAGACTGGTACCAGGCGACGTGGCTCCGAGTCATACTGTAGGATCGGTGGCAGCGCTCCCGGAGGCGTCGACGCTGCAGCATTCGCATAGATGGGCACGTCGAGTGAGTGCATATGCGAGCCACGATGAACTCGACGAGATGGTGGCACGTACACGAGTGCAGACTCGAGACCGACGACGAGGTCGGCATCGTGGTGTACGACGCTGGCGAGTGGTGGATGGCATTGTACTGCTGCTCTCTGGTCTCGGCATCCTCCTGGATGGTATCGACGATCAGGCGCAGGCCCTCTTCGTGGTGCGAATGTGACGACGCCATGCGATCGAGCGAGGAAGGAGTGCGGCGCGGGGTTGGAGCTGTGGACAACACGTAGTTCGACGGTGCCACCACGCCAAACCGACTCTCGGAACCTGTGACAGCAACGAGACCGATATGTAGATCGCTGGAGAACGATGAGGAGAAGGCCGACACACGGAGTGGCGAGTAGGTGTCGAGAGATTGTCGAGCTTGAGCGAGGTTGCTGTGTGGTGTGGTGTGGAGTTGCGAGAGGGCGAATGAATGAATGAAGAGCAACCCGCGCGTCTTTACCAATCGCTCTCATCTCCTGCCATCCATCACACACCCACACACGCAGCAACAGATTCGATAGAAGCGTGCTGATCTCTCTTGCATCGATTGATATCGCTAGATATCTATCCAATCAATCTCATCTCCTGCCATCCATCACACGCAGCAACAGATTCGATAGAAGCGTGTTGATCTCTCTTGCATCGATTGATATCGCTTGATATCCATCCAATCAATCTCATCAGTGATGGCTGCGTTTGGCTGTACGTTCCCCCGCCATCCTCTTGCAATCAACCACTCTCACTCGTGCACTCATTCGATCCATCCTTGAAGCATGGTTCTCGTCGATCGCCACCAAGCTGATCGACGTGATCGAGGAAGAGAAGAATGCCATGATCCACGAGCAGCAACGCACGTGTGACGAGGCCGAGGCGCTCGACGTGTCGTCGCTCGCGCCAGCCGTGCCGCCGTGGCACTCGCTGCCTCCCGATGCCATCAAGATGATCAAGCTCCTCAACAAGGTTCGCTTGCCCGCCCGGCCCGGCCTGTCGACTGCCGCTACTGAACGTATTCACTGCCGAATGTACAACGTGTAGAGCAAGCTCAACTTCACAAAGGACCCGCCTGCAAGCGCCAACTTCGAGTTTGACTATGGTACCCGTGTCGCTGCCAATCAATCGATCATGCGACTCTCGTCACGCAATGGCGCTGACACTGATGCTCTCGATCGTCTGCAGACAAGATGCTGCCATCGGCCATGGCCTCGCTGGAAGCCGACGAAGAGCTCAAAGGCGTCCGGTTCTATCTCGTACCTCGCTTGTATGCACCAGCTAGTGATCGAGATCGATAGAGCGTGCGACAGAGTGCGTGCTCACTGGCTTGTGGCATTGGCATTCGCAGTGTGACCGAGCCTCGATTCTGGAGGAACTGGTTCTATCGCGTGTCACTCATCAAAGAAGCCTTCCTCGAGCGCGGTCGAGAGCAGCAGCAGCAGCAACAGCCCGACCACGCGAATGCTGCTGCTGCCGCCGCTACTACCACCAACATCACCAATGTACCGAGCAATGCTGCCAGCCCCTCAACGAATACGCTGCCGCCAAGTTACTCTACCACTGCCACAACAACGTCATCATCGTCATCATCGCTCTCCATAACAGACATTCATGGTCTGCATGCTGCTGGAAGTTCCGAACCACATGACTACGATGACGACGATCTCGAAGAGAAGCTCGCCAGTACGCAGCCCGGCTCCTTGTGTCGAGGACACCGCGACTCTCTTCGACTCACATTTGACTTGCGGCGGGGGCGTTGCAGAGGAGGCTGCATTGATCGAGATCGACTCGAACATTGACGATGACCTGCTAGTGGATGAGGGCGACGAAGGTACCGCGATGCCATCCCCTCAAGCCATCCAGCGACGGCGCTGACTCTCACGACCGCGACGGTGTACAGAGTGGAGACGCGAGCTGAGCTTGGAGCTGGACGCGATTCCCAAGGTGCCGTCGAGTACTGGCGCGGCAGTTGAACCCTCGCTGGTCGACAAGGGTGCGTGCTACGCCATGACGGCATGGCTTGCGCTGATAGCGCCATGCTCACCTGCTGCGTTTGGACAGTGGGGACAGCAGAGTGGGAGGCCGAGCTACGAGCCGAGTTGAGTGAGTTCTCGGATCTGGGAGCGAAGCCCGAGCACGAGTCGTGAGCCAGAGAGGAGAGGCCATGAAGACGAGTCTCCGCTACCAACGCGCGATGCAGACGCGATTCTCGATTGGCGAGCACACGTGAATAGAGCGGTGCCATATGGTTGGGTTAGGGTTCATTGCCACACCTACACATACACATGTGCGGATCGAATTGATGCTCGAATCGATGTTTCAGTTGCGTTCGTGGGCTGCTATTTGCTGGCGGCACCCGCAAACTTGTCGAGCACCGCAGCACGCTTGCCGGGCGGGAAGATGTCCAGGAGGTCCTGCTCGGTCAGCGCCTCTCCGGCGAGGAAGCGCTGGATGGCTCGGCGAGTGCCGGCGGTCACCGAGCGGTTGTCGACCATGAAGCCACGACGCTCGCCGGCCTCGGTCTCGCTCACCGGTCGGTCGCGCACGTCCTCGTCGCGCAGCTTGGCGAACGACAGCGCCCACACGGGCCCGCTGTCGTGTGCGTGCAGGAATTGGTCCGGGTAGAACAGCTCGCTCACGCGCCCGCCGAGCCAACCGATGCTGTCGACCTTGAGTGCGACCGGGAAGCGAGGCACCGAGATCGGCGTGTTGAGAGCCTGCTGCAGAGCCTGCGAGTACTTGGGCTCGAGCGCGAACGCCATGCGCACCGGGTACGTGCGGCAGTACATGCGGAACAGCACGAACATGGCCACCGTGCCGGCCGTGATCACCACGCCGACGATCTCTGTTGTCGTCCATCGGTCGGTCGTTGGTCAGCATCGCCAGATGAGCGTACGAGTCGTTTGACGGACGCCACAGACCGACGTACGTCCAACAGTGCGCGAGAGCGTGATCGCACGAGCGGGAGCAGCATCGCTCTCGGCCTCGCTCGCTGGCTCGCTTGCTGTCGTAGAGCCTGGCTCGGTCTTGTGCAACTCCGAAGCAGCCAGCGATTGAAGCAAGACGTACGAGCCGAACACGACGCCCACGGCAGCCTGTAGCAGCAGGAAGACGTTGAGCGTGCGGAAGAAGCGACCGCGCTGCGCCTCGAACACGGGCAGCGCGCGCTGTTGCAGCAGCCGCGTCGCCGACCATGGCTTGGTGCTGCCGACCGCCACTGCATCCGACGCCGTGGCACTACTCAACAAGCGAGTACTACTGGAATTGATTGAACTCATTGTGGCGGTGCCATGCAGCGGCATCAGACGGAACAGCGAGAGCGGCACCACGCTTGATGTCGATGGTGATGTTGATGTTGGTAGGCATCGGCGCACGAGCGTAGATGCGACGACATTCGATGAAAGCGTTGTAGAGACACGCCCATACACAGTGGCGCCCACGTGAGGTCGAACCAACGACACAGCCGCACGCAACATGGCTCCAATACACGAGAGAGTCTGTGTCTGTCGCACGGCGGCAGCAGATTCGCGAGGCGACGGGACGAAGAAGTGAACGAAAAGAAATCGAATTCTCGCTCGCTCGAAATCACGAACACCAGAACACTCGCCCTACTCGCGTCTCTTTCATCGAGTGAGCATGAGTAGGCGCCATTCCTTCGTCGCCCTCCTCGCTCCCTCGCATAGCGTGTGGCATTCACTTCGTGCCTCGCTCCTCTCCTTCATCTCGAACATCCTGACCTGGGAGTATGTTCGGCGATAACGTCGTGCGGCCGGGCAAGGGAGCCGCGCGCACGCTGCCGATCCTGACGCTCGAGGACCTCGACCGCGAGCAGGAGCTCGACGACGCCGACGACGAATTCACGGGCCTCGAGGCCAAGACCTCGGCTCGTGTCGTCGAGCCGTCGTCGCACATGGACGCCTTGTCGCTGGCTGATCATCCGGAGCAGTTTGCTCGCTCGACAGCGTCGCCGCCGTCCGACTCGAGTCCGAGCGCCAGCGCGTCTGGCGGCATTCGCGCGCGGCTCGGCCACGAGCACGACGCCGCTCGCGAGCTTGGTAAGGGTGCCTCGTCCTCCTCATGGTCCTCATCGTCCACGGGATCCTCACTATCTGGCACAGGCGGTGGCGGTGGCGGTGCTCATGGCGGTGGTGCAGGTGGCACGGCAGCGGGCGACGTCGAGCTCGTGATCGCGACCGAGGTCGTGCAGCAGCAGGTGGCCGAGGCGTCGGGCAGCAAGGGCGCCGGCGTGCTGGGTCGCCGGTACGCGTCGGTCGACGTGCCAGCCGAGGTGACGATCTGCGTCATGGCACTGTCGTCGTACTCGGAGTGCTTCATGCGCACGGACTCGGCCGAGCCGGTGGCGACGCGCTCGCTCTCCGAGGCCATGCTCGAGACCATCAAGCACCACATGAAGGTCAAGGGCTACTCGCGCCCGCTCGCCGTGCGCTTCAAGCTGCCGGCCGCCAAGCGCCGGCCCGACATCGAGGACGTCATCATCCAGCGCATCGCCGAGACGGCACACGTGCGCTACCACCTCGCCATCACCACCATCATCAAGGACATTGCATGGGGCATGGCGTCGCTCATCTTCTCGTACCTGGTGCTCTTCCTGTGCGGCCACGTCGACGAGTACATCACCGTCGGCTTCCAGCGCATCTTCTGGCTCTACATCATCGCCGTCTCGCTGTGGTGGATCAACTGGCAGGGCTTCGATTATTTGTTCTACGTGCAACGATCGCATTGGGGTGCGCTCAAGTTCTTCAAGGCGCTGCGCTTCTCGCGCGTCACGTTCGTCGATGCTTGAGCTGCTGGCACGATGGCACCGCTGCTGTTGCTGCTGCCGCCTCGCCTTCGATCTCGATCTCGATCTCGATCTACTTGTACTTGTATCCGTCACTCTCACTCACTCTCACTCACTCAGCATTCGTTCACTTCTCACTTCTTGCTGTTGTAAATATCACAAAACGTTCTCTTTATCTATATCAAGCTCTCCTTCGGTTCGCTATCTAGCTATTGATAGCGAATAGGAAGTAAACCGCCTCGATTGTGCAATCGAACAAGTGAACGCGTGAGTCTCTCTCTATCTCGCTCGCTAGAACATTCGCCACAGCAACCACGCCACCAAGTACACCAGTGGCAGCACGACAAGCACCACCGCGTGTGTGTAGTACGACGCAAACGATCGAAGTGAATACGCGAACCAGCCGCGTCGATGCAAATAGCACTCGAGCTTGTACAGCAGCCGCACGAGAGTCGCGTTCTCGTACGACGCTATCGGCCGTGTCTCGGGCGGGCCGCGGTATCGCAGTGCCACGTTGCTGCACTTGACCAATCCCGACAGCACCTGCTGGCGGCTCGCCTCTTCGAGCCGACCGTCTTGTTCGCGCTCGGCGATCGAGCACACGGTCGCCTCCTCTCGCAATCGTTGTAGATCCTCGGCCGATACCTGTGCGACAGCAAGAGACCGTAAGTACTGCGTGCTTCCAAGCTTGCACCTTGGACACACAATCACACAATCACGCGTCACGTACAGCAAAAAAGTTGCTAATCTTGTTCAGCAGTGCCATGATGGCTTGGCGGCGCTGCTGCTTCACCAACTGCTCCGAGATATTGAGCAGCGACGTATTGTCGAGGCGCGTGAACTCCTTGTTAAGCGCGAGGATGATTTGGTTCTCCAGTTGATCTTGGTTGCACACAAGCAACTCGCGAACACGACCAATGATCATGCTCGAGCAGAAGGTGTCCAACACCTACCACGATCCACGGCAGCCGTGTCAGTCGAGTACTGCCACCAACGATTCGAATCAAGCGAGCCATACCGAGTCGAGCGTGTCGATGCCCTCTTGTGTGCCAAAGTTGAGATGCTGCGCAGCCCGCAAAAAGTGCTGCATCATCGTCGTATAGAACTTGAGGTGCTTGACGATGAAGGTGTTGGCAGGAATCTCGCCTTGCGTCGGTGGATTGAAGACCATGCCCTTCCATGGTTGCAGGAACGCAAGCCACACGGCAGTCAACTGTAGACGCCAAGAGAAGACGACGTCAACAACGACGACGACATAAGCAACGACAAGCAAGAGATCGTCTCTTGCACTGCACTCGCCGACGTACACGCAAGAAGCACTGCGACGACCTGTGCATGATGGCATTGTAGTTGATGAACGCCAACGCCAAGAACGAATACAACGGCTCGACCAGCTGCTCGAGAGCCTGCCGCGTCAGGATCGAATCCTCACCCGTCAAGAGCGACTGATAGTGCGCACACGCCACATGGCGGCACAGCACCTGCAGCGCCATCAGCGACGTGTCGAGCGGAGGAACGAACAGTGCACTCGGCGGCGTCCCGGGCGTCACGTGTTGTGGCAGCTGGTTCTGATGGAGATAAAAGTGTATCAGGATCGAGATCAACGACGCGTCGACCAGCGCCGTGGCTCCTGGAGCTGCTGCATCGCCGCCGGTGGCACCCATCGCGTCATCGCCACGGTTGCCGAGTACGCCGCCGAACGCTGTTGTCGCTCGCTTCTGGAGTTCCCGCACGTTCCATGCGGCATGCTCGGTCTGCACCTGCCGCGGCAGTGGCAGCAAGTAGTTCAAGTATCTGGTTGTCACGTACATACATTCCGAGACGATGTCAGACCAATGAATTCATCGCTCTGATCTATCGCATTCATGTTGATTCGATTCGATTCGATTCGACGCACCCTTGCAGAAGCTTCAAGTAGATGGATGGCGGCAACGACGTAATGTTGCGTTTGGTCTTGTAGAACCACGCAACAATCTACACATACACATACACATCAATGATTACTCTCACGATCGCTCGATATCGCGGTCTCTCTCTCGTGTGGAAGAGTGCGTACGAGGTCGAAGAGATCGGTCTCGGTATCAGCTGCGATCGGTTGTTGATCGACCGCCAATGCGTCAGTCTTGACGGCAGCATAAGCAAAGCAGAACGCAAAGTACTCGTTGGCACCTGAGATGGCGATACAATCAAGCGCTTCTATCAGTACACCCTCTGTTTCGAACCTGATATCGATCAAGCGATATCGATCTCGATCTCGATCTCTCTTGCATGTCGTTTGATATTCGAGTTCGATTGAACGTACGCAACTGAACGTCGGTGACGGCCTCTTTCTTATTGGACTTGAGCGAGAGCTGGAGGCTACGATGTACGAGCTCGGCGAAGCGAGGCGGCTGGATGTCCTTGAGGTCGCCCGAGTAGATCAGCCGCCTCGTCGGCTCGGGCAGGTTCTGCAGCGGGAACATGTAGTACCACGTCTGCGCCGACACGGCCGCCGGAGCCAGGAGCTTGCCTGATACGGGCGACAGTAGCTCGACGACTACTTGCTCCTCTTCTTGGCTCATACGCGAGCTGCGATCGAGGGACGATACGATTCGTTTCGATACGATACGATTGGAGATCGCGCGTGTGAGTCTCGAGAGTGACGCAACGAGAGAGAGTGTGCATCGATCGACGTACCCTTGTCGTAGACCGAACAGATGCGCCAGGATCAACGGGAGCTTGTCGCGGTACATGGCAATGTCGTCTTGGCTCCACATGGAGCACGACGAGAGCATGGCGTTGAGGGTCTGCAGCGCCACGAAGCCGTCGCGCCGCAGGATGCCGTCGATCGTGGCCGACACGTTGTGCGAGAAGTTCGTGACCTGCGGCGTCATGCCCAGCGGCCCGGTGCCGTTGTTGTTTGCCATCTTGCAGAGGGTAGTGGATCGAGAGCCGAGAGAGAGAGGTAGGGAGGGAGGGGTCTCGAGCAGGAGCGAGCGATGGCCAGGCGGACGGACGGGTTGGTGGTGCTGCTGTGCGGGCGAGGGAGCAAACAAAAGCGCGGGAAGAAGAAGCTCCTCGTACTGCTGCTTCGTGCAAGACTACACACGACATCTTTATCAATCATTCATTCATCAAGACCATTGGTGCTTTCTTCTTGTTGGTGCTGGTGGTCTTTCGAGATCGATCACATAGTGCAATGCGATCTGCATGGGCTCAAAGGAACGAGAAGATCTCGAACAAGAGCTCGTTCGGAATCATCGACATCGACGACTCATCGACCACCGATCGAATCATCGTCATCGTCGACACTGCTTGCTTGATCCATGATGGAGCATATCGATGGAGATCTGGTCGCCATACGAACGTGTCGGCAAGCCATTGATTGGCTCCAATCACATGCACTCGATGGCCTGCCGAGAAGGCGATGAGACCTCGATGCTCGTCGAATGCAACAGCCGATGGGTACTCGCAGCCGCAATCGAGCGACGAGATGTGATGGCCTTCGTGAGTGAATGCTTGCAATCGACGGTTTTCGTACTCGGCAACGATGATTCGGCCTTGGTTGGCGACGCACATTCCTCGAGGATGTACGAACTGGCCTGGTTGCTTGCCTTTGGAGCCGAACTCGAACAAGAACGAGCCATCGATCAACGACAATACTTGCACTCGATGATTGTCGGAATCAGTGACGATGATTCGATGTCGATCATCATCGACCGCAATGCCTGATGGAGAATTGAACTCTCCTGGTCGAGATCCATGCTTGCCGCCGATCTCGAACAAGAACGAGAGATCGATCGACGACAAGAACACCAATCGATCGTTGTGGGAATCGACGATGACGATGCGACGATGATGCTTGTCGATCGCAATGCCTCGAGGATAGCTGAACTCGAGATCTCCTGATCCATGATGGCCGATGCACGACAAGAACGATTGCTCGCTCAATGACCATGATTGTATGCGATTTGTGGTGCAATCAGTGATGAGGATGCGATCAGGATCGTAATCGATCGCAATGCCATTAGGATACCGGAACTGGCCTGGTTGGCTACCTTTCTCGCCGAACTTGGACACGAACGAGAATCCGCCATCATCACACGAGAATACTTGCACTCGATGATTGCTGGCATCGACGACGAGCAAGAGATCTCGATGTTGGTCGAACACCAAGCCTGACGGGTTGCGGAACTGGCCATCAGCATCGCCATGTTGCTTGGTGCCGATCGAGAGCTTGATTCGAGCATCACGATCAAGAGGATAGTCTTCCATCTCTTCCATTTCAATCTCTCTCACAACAAAGAGATGATCCAAGCTCCAAACTGCTCAAACCAAAGAGATGAAGATATGAAGCTCTCGCACACGAGACACGAGACACGAGAGAGACACCAAGCAAGCAAGCAACGAGCAACAAGAAGCAACAAGAACCAATCGATGAAGGAACAAAGAACAGCACCTCCCTCCCCATCGTGGCCAGCGACATTCTGGGACTGGAAGGTGCTGGATTGTAATATCCGAGACTTGAAGGCGATGGATTGGACGGGTACCGGACAGGCATCGCGAGCCGTTAGCGAGGCGTTGGCGTTGGCGTCGAGGTCGAGGGTCGAGGATCGAGGTTGTTGCATGCCTTCCCTCTCTCGCTCACGCCACACGCTCGCTCGCTCGCTCCGATCTCCTCCACTCAACCGCTCGCTCTCGAGCACTTCAAGATATCTATCAAGAAGACTGATAGGTAGCTTGATTCGTTGGTGGATTGGTTGTTTTTGAGTGGTGCGAGGATGGCGAACGCTGCCGTGCTGCGAGTCACGTATCGCGAGGTGCTGCGGCATGCGCGAGCGTTCGACCGCGTGCCGGCGCTGCGCTTCTTGATGGCACGCAACCGCACCGACGTGCGCCAGCGCGATCGCGAGGACCTCTCGGAGCTCTACAAGCATGCGTGCTTCTCGTCGATCCTGGGCCCGAGCGCTCTGGTCTACACGCCGATCACCGGCTGCCAATCGATGGTCGATCTGACGCGCCTCCTGTTCCGCCACGCACACCGGCTACGCTCGCTCGCCTCTGCCGACGACGCTGCTGCTGCCGCTCTCGCTGCTACTGCTACTGCAAGCGCTGACTCGATATCGAACGATACTCCGTCGTCTCCGACCGTATTGCGACCGATCTATCCAACGACCGACGTCAGTGCGGTGTTGGGGAGGTCGCCGCTGAGCTTGCCGGGAGCGGGTCGCGTGGCGCTCGAGCCCTTCAAGGGCCTGGCCTTCGACGCCGCTCGCTGGTTCGACTGCGCGCTCTTCTTCATGAGATGCTTCAACTACATTACGCCGCTCGTCAAGCTATTCGTTGACTCGCAAGGTACGCTACCACGAGCCACATCATCATCATCATCACCATCACACATCATCTGATGCGATTCGTTGTGTACAACAGGTAAATCACTCAAGTCATCGCCTCCATTGCTAGCAACCGAACAGCAGCTGGTGCAGCTCGAACCAGGCACCAACAAGCCCTTGATTCGCCCGGGTATGGTGCTACTAGCTCATCCGCTCACCAGCACCAACGACTGGCAGAACTGCGTCGCCGTTCTCTATCCGACCAACCATCAAGCCAACTCTGCCGATGCTCGTACGTCGCCGTCTTGCAACGCAAATCCTCATCAGCAACTGCAACTGATCCTCAAATCTTGATCGATAGGATTGGCGTACTTGTCGATTGCGCCTCGACCCAGCGCTGTCATAACGCAGTATCCACCTGAAATCACCGAGTCATTGGAATCTCGAACAAGAGAAGCTGCCATGATCGACGGCAGCACGAGCGACGACGAGAGCGAGTTCGAGGACCTGTCATTGCTCAACGAGGGCCCGCTGCGGCACAATGCCTTCCATGAGTCGCTCGAGGATCTCGAGAACGAACCATTCAGCGACGGTGCGGGAGACGACAGCTTCGATGATGACGACAGCAACAATGACGATGACAGCGACGACGATTACGAGGACGACGAGGAATATGGCAGCGACGGCGACGACGACGACGACGACTACAACGATGACGACGATCTGCTTGACGAAGATGACGACGACGATGACAATGCTGATGGCGACGACATCGATGAGTACGACTCGGCAGATGATGCTGATGACCAACTGGCCGAGAGCGACCTGGCGCGGTCGCTCGTTGCACCGGAGCGCGAAGCCGACGACTACCGCGAACTGTACGACGAGCATGGCCGTGACAACGACTCGCACCGGCACTCGCTGGCCGAGCTCTCCGAGTCACGCAAGGAGAGCCTGGTTGCTCAGGAAGTGGCTGCCAACGACTTTGCAGCCCAGGTGGTGGCCGACCTCCTGGCGACCTCGGATGACGAGGGCGACGAGGCCGAGGCCGACACGCTGCGCTTCTCGGACAACACGATCGACCACATTCTCGGCACCGTGCCGATGCTGGCCAATCCGACCGAGCAGCGCCACCAAGAGTACTCGTCGGACGACGAGGCTTCGGAGCTCGCGACCGAGGAAGCATTGGCCGGAGCTCGCAAGCAGCGCGTCAAGGAACACGTGCAGGGTCTCGTGGTGAACAAGCCCTGGCCCGATTACTGCATCGCGATCTCGCCCTCATGCAGCCTCTTCCCGCACCTGGATGCGAACAACTCGTCGGTCTATACGAGCTTGACTCTCTTTGCCGGTGCGTTGCAGTGTCAGTGTTTTCATGAATGGTCGCGTGGTGTTGGCTCACACCGTTGTGCAGGAGGACCGGTGGCGCATCTGTCTTGCGTGCTGGCGCGTGACGAGCCACGCGACTCCGATGAGGTGCCGCTGATGCCGGGCGCCAAGCTGGTCGTCGTCGATCTCAAGGCGCAGGAGCACGCAACGGGCTCGGTGCCGATCAACTCGTCGTCGTTCCGTATCTACGCCACGCCGGCGTACGCCAAGGTCGCGAAAGCAGCGCTATCCGAGATGAAGGTGCTCGAGCAGATGCTGGGTAGCGGCGTCAAGCCGGGACAACTCCCGGGCCTCGAGCAACCGACGGAGCGGCTCTTCTACAGCAACCTGCGTTGGACGCGCGAGCAGCTGCAGCGCGAGATCGAGCGCGGCGGCTGGCTCGTGTACTACCCCGAGCCGCACGAGCTGGACGACATTGTGTTGCCGCCGTACGACAGCGCAGCGAGTGACGCCGATCCCGACTATCCCGACCGCTTCGCTGTCGATCACTGGAAGCGGGTGCTCGAGCGTATCGGAGGTGAGTACGCGGTCGTGGCGCGTAACTGGCACGCCTTCCGCAAAGCGATCGAGCAGACGGCAACGCAGGTGCCCTTGTGAAGAGTGACAAGTGAGATGAGCGCTACTTTGCTGCGTCCTGTAACGAAATACACCACCTTGCATCATATCAGCGCATAGACCTATGGCAGGTGATGATGATGAGTCCGATAGCAACTCCACGCGAGTAAGAATGGAGCTCATGCACAACAAGGCTAATAAGACCATACGACTAGGTTGCTGCTGCTGTAGTTGCATTGGTCAGGTGCCGACCACCACCACCTCTACTGCTACCTCTACATGGCGCCCTCGTCCTCGAGCTCAGCCACCAGCTGCTTGATCTCCTGCAGTAATGTGGCATAGCGAAAGTCTCCTCGCTGGTCGCCAAATGGATCGCGCATCGGCGCTCCGTCGAGCTGCAGATTCGCCTGCGCCATCTCGATGTACATGTCGTTCATCGACACGAACGTGCTCACCATCAACTCGCTGTCGATCGCGCCAACAACAACAATGCCAGATGCAGTCGGTGAGCACGAGTCATTCGCAAACTCAACGCGGTGCCGGACGAGAGCGTACACGAGCGGCTCGGGCATTCCCATGGTCTTGCGGTGCTTGAGCATATCGATCACCGCCACTCGTAGCGTCTCATGCTGAATGCACTGGTTGTAGCGCTTGATATCTCCTGGCACTCGCTCCTACAACGCGCCATGCCATATACTCGAGATCAACACCAAGCCCAAGCTCGATCAGTGGCAGCCTCGATGGCCGACATACGACTTCGAACGACGGCTCGTTGCGATACGGCTCCTCGTTCATGAGCGATTGGATCGAGATGAGCACCGAACTGATCGAGTTGATCGGCTCCCACGAAGGACCCGCCCATGTACTGCACACGTATACAGCCGCATTCCAAGCGTGTACGTGTATGTGTGTGCGCGACATTGGTGGTTGTCGATGGCGGACATTCAGCATGCATCGCATGGTTGGAACAGAGCGCTCGTGTGGCGCCAGCGTACCCGAGGATACTGAGGCAGACCTTGCCGTTCTTGTAGAGGTTGGGATTCAATCGCACGGTGCCATTGCCGGTGGTCATCAGGCGTACTCGCGGCGGTGCGTAGGGATAGTTGGGCGGGCACTTGATCAAGAAGTAGAAGAAGCCTGTGCGAGCCAGCGATCAGTATCGCGTGGGCGAGCGAGAGAGCGAGAGAGCTACTCGCTGCGAGAGCGATATCTCGCGTCAGTGAACTCGATCGTGGTCATGAACAGACCTCCTTCGTAGGGGGTATCAGCAGGTCCAATGATGAGAGCGTGAGCCTTGGTGACGTCCTCGGGATCGTGATAGATGCAGATGCCGGGCGCCGGGTCCGAGTACACGTCTCGTATGTCGGTCATGATACGCCTGCATCAGCATGCCCGATGCCATCCACACGCTTCAGGTCAATACCCACTCTCCCAACCAATAGATCCATGACTTGACTGATTGATTGTTTGATAGTTGCTGGAGTGGCTGGAGAGAATGGCGATGGCAGCCGACCTGATGCAAGCGGTGGTCGGTGTGGCGTTGAAGGCATCATCGGGCATCAACGGGTCCCATGGGTTGGTCAGGTAGCTCGGCTTGGCGTCGGCCGGCTTGGTGGCGGTCGATGCCGTAGCCGACGGAGTGGTGCTGGTGGTAGTGGTGCTTGCTGGTGGAGTCGCTGAGCTGCTGCTCATCATTGTTGGTGAGGTGTTGTTGAGCGAGTGAGTGAACGAATGAACGACAATCTATCCAATCTATCTATCCAAGCTACCAAGCAAGCAAGTCAAGCAAGCAACGCAAGCAAGTCAAGCAACCAACTCAAACAAGTGAGTGAGTTCGATGAGCAAGTTGTTATTGTGAGGATTTGATTAGGTATGCTTGAATGGCTTGAACTTGATGCGCTTGGGATCGAAACGTGTGCCAAGGCGCTTCTCGCGATCGAGCTCGTATTCCGAGTAGTTGCCTGGGAAGAAGACCACCGAGCTATCGCCTTCGAACGCCAGAATGTGTGTGCAAAGTCGATCCAGGAACCAGCGGTCGTGGCTGACGATGGCAGCCGAGCCTATGATATGCACACGAATGTGCAGTGTCAGTACATCAACGCCTCGAATACTCCCTCTGTCGCATTCGCTATCTTGCGATCGGTACCTGCAAACTCCGAGATGGCGTTCTCGAGATTACGCAGCACCTCGACATCGAGGTCGTTGCTTGGCTCGTCGAGTAGCAGCACATTGGGAGCATGCTTGATCATCTTGGCCAAGTGCGCGCGGTTACGCTCGCCACCACTGAGCGTCGAGATCGGCCGGTCTTGGTCGGTGCCGGTAAAGTTGAAGGCCGCAATGAAGCGGCGAATGTCGACTTCATGCGTGCCGTAGTCGACCGTCGGCCAGCCTTCCGCGATCGCCTCGTAGACCGAGCAGTCGTCTTGCAAGTCTTCGCGGCTCTGCTTCACGTGCCCCACTCGCACCTATCGAACCGATGTGCTGCCGTGTGAGAGCGACGCCGACCGACTTTCGGTGTGAGGAAGGCTGATCGATCGACGTACGGTAGATCCCAACCTGACGGTTCCCGAGTCAGGCTGCTCCTCTCCGGTCAGAATGCGGAAGAGCGTACTCTTGCCGCTGCCGTTCGGGCCAATGATGCCGAGAATGCTGCCCGGAGGCAGTTGGAACGACACGTCCTTGAAGAGCACCCGATCTCCGTAGGACTTGGAGAGCTTGGTTGCCTCGATGACGACGCCACCGAGCCGAGGACCGGGTGGGATCGAGATGGTGCCGGTCTCGTATCGACGCGAGTTGCGCTGGCCCACCAGCTGCTCGTACTGCGCGATGCGCGCCTTGCTCTTGGCCTGTCGAGCCTTGGGCGATGCCCTGATCCACTCGAGCTCCTCCTTGAGCATGCGATCTCGTGACCGTTCGGTCTTGGCCTCGAGAGCAAGGCGCTGCGACTTAGCCTCGAGCCATCCCGAGTAGTTGCCACGGAACGGATAAGCATTTCCGCGATCGAGCTCGAGAATCCAGCCTGCCACGTTATCGAGAAAGTAGCGATCGTGCGTTACAGCCTATCGATGCGGATGCAACGAGAGTTAGATGATGGTGATGAGAGAAGAGTGGTGTTCAATGAATGGGGGCCGTACAATGACAGTGCCTCGGAAACCCGACAAGTAGTGCTCCAGCCAAGCGACCTAGCGTGCAGACTTGTGAGTACAAGATAGATTACGGCCAGCAACCGTTGCAACGACATTGAATACATACGGACTCGGCGTCGAGGTGATTGGTAGGCTCGTCCAGCAAAAGTACGTCGGGATTCGATACGAGAACTCGAGCGAGAGCGATACGACGACGCTCTCCCTAATCCATTCGAGTATTTGCATTGCAAATGTGAGTGAGCAATCGCTTGTTGCGTATCGCAGCGCAGCGCTGCATACACCAGAGAGATGGTCGATACTGGACTCGCTGGGTGCACATCGCAGCGCATCGGAGATCCTCTGGATGCGCTTGGGCAAGCTCTTGGAGCCGAGCTCCTGCACGCGAGCCTTGACCTTCTCGAACTCGCTGCTCAACGGAGCTCGCTCCTTCTCTGGCAGCCCCTTGGCCTCGGCCACTTGCTTCTCGAGCTGATGGTTGTCGCGGTGTTTGCACGCCATGTGTCACTCACCGATCGACGATTGCTTCGAGAGAAACACGGGAGCTGCGAGAGTACCTGCTGGTATTCGGCCAGGAGATCGAGTTGGTCGCGCACGTCGGCCACGATGTTCTCGTAGACGTTCTTGTCGGGATCGAGCTGCGGCTCCTGCTCAAAGTACCCGACGCGCACGTTGGGGAAGACGCGGAACTCGCCGTCGTAGTCGGTGTCCTTGCCGCCGAGGATCTTGAGCAGCGTCGACTTGCCCGAGCCTGCAGAGAGTGACACACACATCGTCGTCATTATGGAGACTTTCTCGAGATCGAGGGCGTTTGTCCAGGTGATGGCTGGCACTCGATATGATCATGCAGGAGGCTGTGGAGGTCGTGGGGGTCGTGGGGGTCGTGGGGGTCGCAACCTACCGTTCACGCCGAGGATGCCGATCTTGGCGCCGTAGTAGGCGCCGAGGTTGAGGTTCTGGAAGATGACCTCGCCGCCTGGCAGGAGCTTGGAGAGCTTGTGGGTCGTAAAGACCGTGCGAGTGGGGTCTCCCTCGCCGCGGGCGTTCTTGGTGGCGCCGGCGGCGGCGTCCTTGGAGTCCTTGGCGGCGGAGACGGCGCTCGACGAGCCGCGCGAGTCGCGCACGCCGTAGTCGCGGGTGGGCTTGCCACGCGACGGCGAAGCGAATGTACGGTGGCAGTACAACGCCGAGGGAGTCACGGCGCTCAGACGCATGAACGAGGACACGAGTGAGGTTGCCGTCAGCGAGCCAGTCGCAGCCGCAGCGTTGATGGTCGGCGCTTGTCGCAGTGCTGCGTGTTGATGCTGCTGTCGGGAGCCCTCACCGATTGAATGAATGCGAGCACTCGAGACCGTCGATACAATTCGTTGTGGTCGCCATAGACCGACAACAACACGACGTAGCATGGTCGATGGCTCGCTCGTACGCAGCAGACACGATCGCCGCAGATACTCGCGAGAGATCGAGAGAGAGATATGCGCGATAGAGAGCAAAGAGCAAAATACAAACGAAAAGTGGCGCGAGTACAGCGTCGCCTCAGGGAGACCGAGAAACGAAAAAGTGCTCCGAGTACGGCGGCGGCCTCAGGGTAGGTGTGGCTTCTGGCGCTGGTGGTTTCGTGGGCGCATTCGGCGATCGCGGTGCTGCGGGAGCCTGCGACTTCTGCCGCCGCCGCCTACAAAGAGCCCGCTGCTCGGCTCCGTGCAGCAACCTCCACACCAGCCCGCTCCATACCGCACCTCGCTCCCGCTCCCGCCTAATACAAACCTCCCCCTCGACTACCACTACCTACCCGCGTCACTCCCCCTCTCGCTCAAAGATGTCGCTGTACGATGCTCGCCACCCTGCTCCCGGTGCCGATGGCGATATTCCAGAGTACGTGCTCGAGATTACTGTTCTTCTTCGTGTGTTTGCTGTTCTTCTGCCTCGGACTCACTCGTTCTCTGTCCACAGGGAGAACCGCTTCAAGCTCTTGATTGTCGGTGACAGCGGCGTCGGCAAGAGCGCCGTCTTCAACCGCTTCACGGACCACACGTACACCGAGAGCCACATTGCCACGATCGGCGTCGACTTCAAGATCCGCACGTGCGAGTTCGACGGCGTCAAGGTGCGCCTGCAGATCTGGGACACCGCCGGTCAGGAGCGCTTCCACTCGATCGTCACGAGCTTCTACCGCGGTGCGCACGGTGTCGTCGTCGTGTACGACGTCACGAACCGCGACAGCTTCAACCACGTCAAGCTGTGGCTCGACGAGGTGCGCAGCCACGGCTCGGCTCCCGCCAGCTTGCTGATCGGCAACAAGAGCGACCTCGTGCATCGCCGCCAGGTCGAGACCGCTGCCGGCCAGGCCTTTGCCGCCGAGCACAACATGTTGTTCCACGAGACGAGCGCCAAGAACTCGGCCGGTGTCGACGCTGCGTTTGAGAGCTTGGTGCGCAAGTTGGTCACGGTGCCGCGAACCGACCTCCACAAGCCCAGGCCGACGATCACGGCCCCGCTACCGACAGACTCCTCCAAAGCCAACTGGTGGTGGCCTTGCTCGTTGTTGTAAGTAGCTCTCGTCCAGCGGCATCGAGCAGCCACTGTATTTTTCGGTATCATACAGCGAGAGAGAGAGAGAGAGAGAGACGGCAACCGGCACTGAATTAGTGGAGTCTGCCGGTAATGATTGTACATACAAGAGTGTGAGATACTAGCAAGTGAGCGAGTGAGTGAGTGAACCTTCATAAACCTCTCTCTATCACACCATGGCGCAAGCTTTGCTGCTCTTTTCTCGAGCTTGATCGCGTGTCGTGCACTCGGGAGCCTCGAGATGTGAGAAGATCTCGAACAAGAGCTCGTTCGGAATCATCGACATCGACGACTCATCGACCAGCGATCGAATCATCGTCATCGTCAAGACTGCGTGCTTGATCCATGATGGAGCATATCGATGTCGCTCTGGCAGCCAAACGAACTTGGTATCGGCAAGCCATTCATAGACTCCAATCACATGCACTTGATTGCCTGCCGAGAAGGCGATGAGACCTCGATGCTCGTCGAACGCCACTCCGTACGGCTTCGCACAGCCGCAATCGAAGAACGAGATGTGATGGCCCTCGTAAGTGAATGCTTGCAACCGAAAGTTGAGGTAGTCGGCGACGATGATTCGGCCATGGTTATCGACGCACACTCCAAGGGGTCGATTGAACTGGCCTGGTTGGTCGCCTTGAGAGCCGAACTTGAACAAGAACGAGCCATCGGTCAACGACAATACTTGCACTCGATGATTGTAGGTATCAGAGACGATGATTCGATGTCGAGCATGATCGATCGCGACGTCTGACGGAGAATTGAACACGCCAGGTCGCGCAACTCGCTTGCCGATCGAGAACAAGAACGAGAGATCGATCGACGACAAGAACACCAATCGATTGTTGTTGGAATCGGCGATGATGACGCGACGATGATGCTTGTCGATCGCAATGCCTTGAGGACAATTGAAGTGGACTCGTGATCCATACTCGCCAACGCACGACAAGAACGATTGGTCGCTCAGAGAGAATGATTGTACTCGATTGCGGCCGCTGTCGACGACGAGGATGCGATCAAGATCGTGATCGATCGCAAGGCCGTATGGGTAGTAGAAGTAGCCTGGCTGGGAGCCTTCCCTGCCGAACTCGGACACGAACGAGTCGTAGTCTTCGTACGAAACAAGTTGCACTCGATGGTTGTAGCAATCTACGACCAGCAAGAGGCCTCGATGATGGTCGAACGCCAAGCTTCGAGGCTCGTAGAACTCGCCTTCAGAGCGCCCTCGTTCCACACTGCCGATCGAGAGCTTGATTCGAGCAACTCGATCAAGAGGATTGTCTCCCATCCCCTCAAATCTCTCAAGTACGCACAGCAACAAGCGATGATAACGACGACGCAGACGAGATACGAGATACGAGATGCGAGAGAGAGAGGCGTGCCAAGCCAGACGAAGGAGCAAAGAACAGCGCAGCGCCACTCACCGCGAACCAGTCTCATCCGAGATTGATAGTGTACATCAAATGGCGAGATTATTCTTCATTGAGCAAACGACACAACAAACAGACAAACAAACAGGTAGGTAGAGGTAGAGATATTGATGAAGGCCCCCTTATGCCGAGGCAAACGGCGTCTTCTCCTGGCTGGTGGCACTCTCGGTGATCTCCGGATTGTCGGATTGGAGGTCACGTTCGATCATCGAGTCGATGGCAAAGAAGACCGCCAGCGCCACCATGGTCGAGAGGATCATGGCACCAAAGGTGTTGTACGAGAAGCTCTTGTTGTAGGTGATGGCGTTCTGTGCCACGCCCCACGCGAGCAGGAAGGCGCCCATGACGTACACGAGGTACAGCTGGTACAACACGCGTCCGACGATCGGCGGCACTGAGTTCAGGTAGCAGATGCGCGGCGTTCGCGTCACGGCGTGGATGCCGCAGAAGATGGCGAACGCGAACGCGAGCGTCGTGTGGCCCGACAGGAAGCCTTGGCGGCCGCTGAGCACCGGTGCCACGCAGCCGGCGTCGGACGCGATCACCATCGAGCTTCCGGGCGACATTCCTTGCGCGCCGGCACCGAGGCACTGGTAGGCAAAGTCGGGCGTCAGCTCGCCGACGTGCTCGCGGAAGAGGTCGCACGTGCCCTCGGCCAGGAGCACCGTGATGGCTCCGGCGAATCCGAGACGCAAGGCTGCGAAGCCCGCCGTGATGAACGTGTCCTCGGCCGGCGTGCCGACGAGAACCGCCTGGTCACGCAGACGCGCCGCCTGCAGCAGGAACTCGATCATCACGAGAACGACGAAGGCCGCCGTGCCGACCAGCACGATGGTCGACTCGGGCACCTCGCCGTGCTTCTGAGGCGCCCAGTAGCGCCCGTCGTTGGCATGGAACGGAACCTGGAAAGGAACGGGGCGCGTGATCTTGACCTCCTCGATGATGAAGAAGATCGAGACGGCAATGTACACGATCCAGTCGAGGCGAATGATTTCGCGGATGAGCGTGTGCTGCGATGGCGCCATATCTGGTGTTCCTTCGTTCCAACGGCGTCTGAACGAGCTCGTGTAATTTCGCGGCCGACAAGGCAAGCTGGCGAGGGCTAGGGAGCGGGGAGAATGGACCTCCAGCGGCGCACGTCCGGCGGTTAAGTAGTACCGGCCGCAGAGAAAATCCGCGTGCTGCTACCGCAGGCACGTTGGAAATATCTGCGGGCCGTCGATCGAAGTTGCTGAGGCCGCCAGGACTTCTCTCCTCTTTCGACACAGGCTCTAAGCGAATGAGTGGAGTTGTGGGATAGTTATCACGAAGGACCGGTTACTTGGGTACTTGGGTTGCGGAGGTGGTTGGTTTGGTGTGGTGGAGCGGTGGTGGCTCATTTCGCACTCATCTCTTCTCCGCAACCACTCAACAACAGCATCAACAGCAACAGGCTACGTCCAAACAACCAACGTGAGAGAGGGTCTCGAATATCCCCATGGGTGTGCTACCGTCGCCGAGCTATCGGCTGTACAAGTTCGGCGATCTTCCCGAGTGGATGCGCCACAACCCATCGATCATGACCGGCTATCGCGTCTGCATCTCGTTCCAGCAGTGTCTGCAGAGCCTCTTCCATCTCCACAACGGTACGCCGTACAACACCGCGATCCCAAACCCCGTCTCGAGTGCGATACGATACGATACGATTCGAGTGGCTCACTCAATCGCGCCATCCGTACGATGTCTCCCTCGATAGAAACATGGAACATCTGGACGCACTTGTCTGCGGCCCTCGGTTGCATCTACTTGCTGTGGCGCATCTGGCACTCGCCGATCTTTGAGCTCGGCTCCGAGATCGAGAAGATACTCTTCGCCTTCTACATTCTCTCTGCTCAGGTACGTGGCTGATACTCGATCAACAACGCGCTCCATCGGCTCCTCGATCAAGATCTCGATCATCCATCGACGATACACCATCGAAGCTGATCACCACCACGATCACCACCATGATGATGATGGTCGCGGTCCCTCGTGTGTGGGGCTCTGGACACCAGATCCTGTTCTTCTGCAGCTCGTCGTTCCATCTGCTGGGCTGCATGAGCGAGGAGTGGTACTCGACGTTCGCCAAGGTCGACTACGCCGGCATCTCGATCCTGATCGCAGGCAGCTACATCGTGCCCATCTACTACACCTTCTCGTGCTCGCCGGTCGCCATGGCCATCTACTATCTCTGCGTCCTGGCCGTCGGATTGTCAGCCATCTACACGTCGTTCGACCCGAGGTTCGAGCGTCCGGGATATGAGAAGTGGCGCGCTGGAGTCTTCCTTGTCATGGGTGCGTCACGCACGATCCATCGATGGCTCTTGCTGCAGCACGAATCGATTTTGATTCGAGCGATCCGATCGAGCAGGCTTCTTGGGCTTGGCGATGGTGCCTCACATGGTGTACCTCTACGGCTGGGAGGCCGTGTGGCCTGTATCCTTCCAACCTTGATTGGCTGCTTGCTTGCTTGCTTGCTTGCTTGCTTGCTTGCTTGCTTGCTTGCTTGCTTGCTTGCTTGCTTGCTTGCTTGCTTGCTTGCTTGCTTGCTTGCTTGCTTGCTTGCTTGCTTGCTTGCTTGCTTG
>Ga0209935_1001301_pt1 | contig 41403 bp, 37 predicted proteins | sample ThiBio_1000_plan_2_FD_183958 | JGI IMG/M metagenome (GOLD analysis project Ga0209935, IMG submission 183958) | Wastewater bioreactor microbial communities from Cape Town, South Africa - Thiocy_cont_1000_plan (SPAdes) | ecosystem: Engineered > Bioreactor > Thiocyanate-remediating >... | reverse complement strand
ACACACACACACACACACACACACACACACACACACACACACACACACACAAGGAAAGGATTACCTGTGACAGCTTGTACCCGGATTACGTGTAGAGAGGAGTCTGTGGTCCTGTGCGGCGACAGTGCTAAGCAAGCTTCTACGCATCTAAAACGCACTGCATCGTCTCTCAAATCCCCAAGCAAACAATGTCGTTCTTTCCTCGTTAAACAGGACAAACGCGGTTGAGGTGATGATTTGGTTGTTCCTTCGTTGGTAATACTGCCTGGTAGTTCACCAGTGGGCGTAACTTCTGGTTGAAGCTCCTTTTGTTGGGTAAGAACAAAAAACACAAAACCAAAAAAAATAAACATACAAGTGCGCTGTGTTGGCGTTTGGATTTTCGTTGCGACAAGTGTTCTCGCAGATCAGCCAGAATTTCCTCAGGTGTCACTTCGTCATCCTGGGAAATGGTTCTCAAGCGCCCGTGCTCATACATCACGATCACGAAAAATCAGGTCGCAAAGTTAAAAACAAATTTTGTCGACATCTGTTTCGGCTTCTATGATAGGGTACTTGTTTGCATAACGGAATTTTTATTTTGGTTTGAACGTTTGCTCAGTTACTGAACCCTTGCAGAGAATTTTAGAGCCTAACCAAACAAGGAAAGTGCAAACCAGGAGAAGGAAGCAATTGCCAATGTAGAGGGCAGCCAAAATACTGATAGAATCCCTCACGTCTCGAGACGATGAAGCAGCTTCCGGTTCAACACTGAACTTTAAAATCGTCCAGCTGCGGTTCCACAACAGCCCAAACTCCTGAAAGCAAACTTGCAGGAGAAAGGTAGTTCGGGTCCTCCTTAAGCCTGACTCCCAACACTCGATGAAGGAATGATGGGTCGACAATGAATTGGGACCATGGTTTGAGAACAGGTAGCAGACGAGGCAGTGTCCCTCTTTTGTTCTTGATTTGCACCCAACTCTCTCTCGACAGCGCAAGCCTCCAGACAGGCATTGTGACGATATCGTGGTGGCAGCCAACAACAAAATGAAGGCCCTGAGCGAGTATGACACAGCCAACGGAGCAGCTGTCAATTTGGGAAAGTCCGTTGTCCTCTCAACCCTTCTGTCTCCCGGTGGAGATCCACCGAACAAACGCTGAGTACATTACCACACGATCTATCGAAGTATCGCAGTTTAAGTATTGTGGAACGAGAGTATGTGGCTCAATTGCATAACCACAGACCGGCGTTCGAGATTGCCCAACATTCACAAGTCGTTCCTAACTGTCTCCTTTGAGTGTGGAGCAGTTTTTACAGTTCCTCTCCCTGCCAACAAAGAAAGGTGGAAGTTGCGGATTTGGAGAACAGCAGAAGTCGTGGACCTCACAAGTTAGGGGTTTGGTGGTGACAAAGGTCTCTGAGATGTGTTGTCTTGTCTGGAGTGTACTCTGTTGTTGCTTTGAACGGTTCGTGGTACGGGAGAGAAGCCATGTTTTACTTATCTGCATGGATTTTCTTCCTGGGGTGACCAGTCCATCAGAAGAAACTACCCTTGTACGGTGCCTCATTGCTGCTGTATCCATGCGGTTAGTCTTCTCCAGGGCGTATTCCAGTAGGCATCCTTCTCAGCCAGAAAGCTTCGTGCAGAGAACCTCCCTGAAGTGGTGTAATGCAATTACCTGGGCAATGAATTCATGAGGTAAACGGTTGTATGTTTCCGCAAGATCGTTTGCAGGGGTGTGAATGCGTAATTCATAACAATCTTCATAACAAAGAGAACTGACACAGAATGGTTCCGTAAAATACTTAACAGTACCTCTGCTACTTCAATGCCGTTCTTGCCAGAGAACTCTTCGGAGCCGAAGTCTGTAGTGTGCCATCGTTGCAAAGCCAGCCTTCAAGAAAAAATCCAAATCGGCAATTCATTGTGCGAAGAACCTTTACTTGGCATGCGCTTTCCCAACTCCCAATGTCGGGCAAGAGGACGCTCAGCACCAATGGGTTGTGAGGTACGCGTTGTGAATGATAAGATAACCGCGCTCTCCTTTCGCTTTTAAGCATTTTTAACACATTCGCTGCAGCGACAGCCCCCTTTAAAAGCATCTCGAGCTCCAGATTGACTATCATATTTCACAACAAGTTCTCGTCCTTGCTTACCTCGGAACCCACGATCTGGAATAGCTTGAGCGTACACTGCTTGGAGGCCATGGAATTCTCTGCCGTCTTCTCGCGGCAGCATCGAGCGCGGTAAGGTGAAGTGAAGTGCAGCCTGACAACTGTGATTGGCCAGACTGAGAGGCCCACACATTGCAAAGACCTGAACCTGGTCCGTTGGCTGTGTGTCTTGTTGGTGTTGCGGTGGAAATTTTTTTTGGTGCTGCTTTCTTGGCACTTCCAATAAGGAAGGGTAACCTTCTGCCTTGAGTTGCTCGATCTCCTCTTCGCTGCTCAACTCAAACAAGGTCCCGAACAGATGCTCCTCCCATAACGCAGTTCCTTGTTTGGCCACGACATTGCTGCGCAAAAAGATCCCCAAGCCTGCAGTCTTGCTTTCCCCGGCGTAGATGGGGCTACTCGGGGCGAGCAACGCTGCATAATAGCGATATATCACTGCCAGCATGTCGTTGGTGTTGCGAGTGTTGCTTGCGCGACTACATTTTCTCCGGCAGAAAGAAGGGCCATGCTTCAAAGGATTCGCATGTTTTTTCACCAACGCAGCAAATTCTTCGCGTGAGAGCTCCTTCTCGAACAACAGCCGCACTTGGGGTTTCTCGAGGATGTGTCGTTTAAAAAACAGCCAATAACGGATGCCGACTGGAATGCAGTGTCGCTTTCGTTTCAGCACAGTCGGCCCCAGCAACTTCAGTTCCTCCATTTTTTATTTTTGCGTTTTAATTTTATTTTATTTTTGTTTGCGCTGGGCAGCCATGGAAACCTAACGGTACCCAAGTCGATTGTGCCACAGATTTAAGATCTTGATTCCGCTCTAACTTGACTGACAGTGTCGGCCCTTATTTTAAAAGGGGTACTCACCGATTACACCAACAGTCCCTAACACGCTACCAACTGCTCTCGACCGATAACGCCTTCTCGCAACAATCGCCAATGCGTCCTAACCGGTTTGGTACCCTTGCTGGAAATTCCTAAGGAGAAGGTCAAAAAGCAAAGGAAGTCACAGCACGGTAACGCTTTATCGACGCGCTCCAGCAAATCAACGCCAGTTCCCTCACGATCACCAACCACGGTTACCGCAAACTCATGGCGTGCAATACCAGATGAAAACTTCAAGGAAGCCCTACAAGCTCCCGACGATCCCGAGCTTAAAGCCTATCGATCGCACGAATACTTCAGCGTAGCACCCTCTTTCTTTGCGACTGCAAATTGTTATTCGCGCTGAAGTACAACGATAGCAGCAAAGCCAGGAAGATGACATCACTCACTGCAAAGGACGATCACATGCCTCCAATTTTTCATTGGGAAAACTCTCGACCCGACAACACGTGTCGAGTTTTGATCGAAACCCAGCTATGGCATTGGGAACGGAAGGAATCACAAACCGTGAACACAGAAGGAGAAAGAGGAATAAGTGGGACCCATGCAGAGCGTCGAACGAAAGCTGGGAAAAGTCGAGAAAAAATGCTACTTCTACGATGTGAACTAGGATGATGGATTTGGTTTGTAGTGCATGGGCTTGAGTGTCGCAAAGACAGAGAATACGGGATGGACAAGCACAAGCCGCTTTGGACGCTTAAAATGGCTCAGTTGAGACGCTTGTGTAGGGAGAAAGGCTTGAAAGCAGGGACTTCTAAACTGGAAACGATCAACCGCATCAAGGACAACGAAAGAAAGAAGAAGATGAAAGAGTTGGAGAATGTGAAAAAAAGCACTATGAGCGAACCTCTGGATACCAAGGAAAAAGAGCAACTGCTGGGGATCGTTGACAAACTTCTGGACTCAGATCGGACAGCAACCGTTCATCACCTTGTCGCTGCTGCAAAGGGAGTGTGGAGTTGTCGGAAGGGATTACAATGCAAGTCATTTCATAACCAGCCCCAGGTATGCCAGGTGTGCAGGATATCTTTTCACTCGGCATGCGAAGGTAATGTTCAATTTCGACACATCAAGACGCTAATTTTGACGTTTCAGCTGTGCCACAGCCAGTTGCAGACGGGATATGCAAAAAGTGTGCCCAAGATCAACCAAAAGATGACCTTCTTCTCCCCAGATCCTCAATCTTTCATCTTCAGATGACGAAGAAAGCGATTCGGAAGGAGAACGCAACCAGGCGTCACCTGCTCCGACTCAGTATCTCCATGGGAAGCCGCCAGGCTGCATCAAGAGGATTGTGGTTGTCCGTGTTGCCGAGATAATCCTGGAAGATTTGCAAGTTAACTGAAGCCACTTCGTTCTTCATCGGGAAATGTACGCGACCAGGTTCCTTCGCCTGAATCGGGCAAGGTTCGCGAGGAGCCTGTAGAATCTCACGTTTGTACTCCAAAAGGAATAGAAAGCAACGAGCCATGGATTATATAGTTAGAAAATGTCCCTGGCTTAGAAGAAGGGCGCAAATACGTACACCAAATAACATTAGCCCGACTTCTCTGACCATACAAAATGTAGGGTCAGCGATTTGTCGACGAAGGCATAAATATGTCTTAAACACGACGGGAAGGTGGCTTGTCGCTTTAATTTAACTTTTCTCTGCGAGTTCCATACTCGCAAAAAGAGAAAAGTTCCATTTAAAGAGAATATTTTGAATTAAAAGCTCAAGCCACCCTCCCGTTTTCAATGACATATGGTTTCCCTGTTGGCACTGGACGAAGATGATCTGAAAGAACTTGGGCTTTTGAAGATGGGACCGCGTAAACTCGTTGTGAATCATATAATGACAATGCAAGGTATGCCACACTTACAAGGCACCACTGTTTATATAAACGTTTCCAAATAATATCAAGGCAAGCGCGTGAGAAGCGAGTGTGACGTGCCCAAGACCGGAATAAGTGAGCGTGAACCAAAGCGCATCAAGGTGGAGATGCTATCACCAAAGAATGACACCATGTACAAGCATTCTCCAGTCGTTGCTTTAGTGCCACTCGTACTATCCTCCATTGACGTACAGACGAACTTCGCATAAAGAATATCTTAGTTGTTACATGAAGCACACGCCATTCCAGGAATGCCTGGCCGGAACGCAAAAACCGGCCTTATGATAGCAGTTCCCTCAGCTTTCCCCTATCACTGCGCAGCTTCAGACCATCCTGGACGAGCAAAACCTCAGAATGTCATCTTTTGGGAGTCCCCTCAACTTCTCGATGCTCGAGTGGCAATAACGACACTAGCGTTTTGTATCGAGGTAGCAAGATGGGGTGAGACGTCGGTCACCCTCTTTCTCTTAGCTCTCTGTTCGGGTGTTTACTCCACCTTTTCCGCTATTTCCGCGTCTTCTAAACTTTGCCACTTCGCACGCAACACCGCGCAAAACAAAGAATGTCATGACAACGTTCCATAAGGACCTTAACTCACGCCGACTTGTGCGGTTTTATGCTAGCCCAGCATATTACCACGAGGCCATATAACCATACACGCCAGTAGGCAGTTGTCTTTCTTCATGAGGGTGTGCTCATCGGCGCGAAGTCATTCCTGCCTCCAACACCTCCAGAGGCTCTCCGTTGTTGGTCTTTAGAAAATCGTACCATACCGGATCGATGCAGGACTGAAGCCAGGAATCACCATCTGACGATCTCGTCGGAAGCACTTCTATCCAATAACGCTTTGAGAGGTCAGTGGGGCTCACCTCGCCGAACAGTCCATGGAAAGCCCCTGATGGCGCGGATCTAGAGAACAACTTTGCATCTGATACAGGCTTCTGTAGGCGGTTTGAGAAGCGGAACTATGGATTATGTAAGGACTTTTTTTTGATCACTGGTTCTGAACGTTTTACTTTTTACAAGAGGAAAGAGCGAAGAAAACACAAACTTTTGGCACTTCTGGAGTTCCTGGAAAGTAACTTCTGTATCCAGATGGAAGCAAACAGTCAAAAGGTGATAGATACAGAGGGGAACAAGCGGGCAAACGAGCAGAATTGTAAAATTTTATTGTGCGATCCACTCACGCACTCCTATTTGGCACACATGTGGTTGACCTTCCATGCTTGTCTCCATTTTTCTAAGCGAGCTGTTGTGGAGCACGAACCCCTTTTGCTCCTGCCCCCGCTTGCCTCCCACTACTCATAACTTCCTCCATATGTGCTAACCACAATCATATTGTGGCAATTGTAGGACGTGACCGGAAGGTCCGAGGAAGGGAAGAACTGGTGGGGGCCCATTCCCACAAGTACGGGCGAGTTGTTATTCTCTCTCTGCCATAATGTAACTCAACGGGTGTGGTACCAATTCGGGGGAGTTGGGTAGGGGCAGTCGGGGATGGGTCAACTGGTACCAACTCAACCATTACCAATTTCCAAGAAGATGTAACATGACAACGTCACAATATTTTGAAATGCTGAAACACACTCTCCCTCAAAAACGCCAGCTAGAAGTTTCATAACTCCGGTACAAGTCAGCCGTAACTTTTGTATCTCTAGAAGTGATCTGCTGGAAATATATCTTATATTGCGGCTGAGCCGCGGCTTAACAGCTAACCGGCGGTTTGGATGTTTGAAAATCTCTTTACGATTACTTTAAATAGGGCGTACGTACGTGTTGAGAGATTCACAGTGACGGGCCTATGTTGCAGTCCTTCGTGATCATATTTGGCCCGACAACCACAGAGCACAATTGCAAGCAAATCGCCTAGTGGATAGCGTATCCTCCCAGAAGTCATTGATCAGTCGTGTGAAGCCCATATCAATCAGCAATCGCTTATCGGTATTAATAGAGCAAACCATCAACAGGTGATTGCTGGAATCCCACATGATCGCTTCGACTTTCGTATAGTCACTGGGTTTTATCGCTGCCATGCTGTGACCTTCGAGCAATTCTATCACATCTTGAAAGATTGCGTGGTCACTCTTGACTCCCGGTCTTGGTGTTTCCACGGGTTTGAGCAATTGCATTCCTGTAATTTTCGAGTCGAACAGTTCTGCTTGCACGAGGGCTTTGCTCAACACCTCAGCATCCGCATAGCACGGATCAAAATCGGTCATAGCATCCCCCAAGAGATAGAGGCCACCCCCATTATTGTAGAATGTCGTCAGCGCCTTTATCCAGTCATCATGAAGACTCCTCGAGGTATTGCTAAACAACCAGACTTGTGAGAAAGCTGCTAACTCTCCTCCCTTTGGTTCCTCCTTCTTGAAGATATTGCGGATTGTGACCTCCACACCCAGCCCTTTCTTTAGAGGGCCCTTCAGCGGCCACAAGCAACAGGATTGGCAATGGGAGGTATTCCATTGCAGATCGCAAGCTGACCACCACATATTTTTTATCAAAGAGAGGTTTTCCACCATGAGTCAAACAGAGCTCGTAGGAACCCTCCGGGATGATTGGCGGCAGCACAAGCTTACCACCTTTAACCTCATCGAACTGCCCTTCCCAAGGGCGCAGTTCGAGTTTCGCACCATCGGGTACTCCTTGGATCATTCTAGGCAGTTGAATCCTCAGAGGTGGGATTAGAGTGAGGATGACGAGAAAATGTTCGTTGATGTCTACAACGAAGTTGCCGTATGATTCCGGAGCGTAGGGTTTCGAAACCTCTACTTTCAAAGTCAGGATATCCGTTTCCTTCTTCTCCTGGGCTATTTTCTCTTTCTCATTCTCCTCCTCCTCCTGGGCTTTATTCTCCTCCTTCACTTGGAAGATCACAGTGGTGGAATTTGGAAGTTCAAGGCGCTGTTGCATGTTGACTGGGAAAGGAACTGCCAAAGTTGTTGTTCCATAGAGGTGGTCACCTTTCTCTTGGTAGTCTGAGATGGCTTGTGCAACTGCACGTTTGGTCATGCTGTTAGTTGGTTCCACTGCCGGATGTTTGTCCTGGTACATATTTTTTGTTCTTGTAAGCAATATGTTTTCACTTCAAGAGAAAATGGGCCTGGTAACTGATGCATATCCAACGAATATCATTGTTTGAATGTTCAGACAGTTGGTTCTTGGAAACATATTTCATAGGCAGCCAACCACAATCATATTTTGAAAAGTTGGCCAGCAAGGACCGTAACGGTTTTTGTGGTGCAGTGACTGCACTTCATCCACCAATTGTTAGAAATAGTAAATACCATTTTTGGGTAGTTTTCTACCCATTCTACACAAAAATAACACTGGTGTACTTTGTTTTTTTTATGGGTTACCGGTAACTCCGCACTTTGCGATGCACCCCCACAAACACCAGCTAGGAGTTTCATAACTCCGTCCACGTCAGACGGTAACTCTAGCATATTTCGAACACCCTACGGATAAATTCAGTAGTGAATTTCCTTTTTGGCGGCTTGCGGAAAAATTCAAACAATAGGAGTAGGGTGTTCCCGTCACATAAGGCATTTTAAAAATGCATATTAGTATGGAGAGAAGTTGCTGGGGGGCTCATTCAGCAAAATAAGCAGTGTTGCAAAATTTGGAACCTTCGTCGCTTTTTCCTGTGGGCTCCGTTATGGAATTTGTTGTAACAATTGACAAAAAATCTAAGCTGGCGATTAAGCGGTTCGCTCTCACTTTTAATCGGGGAACCGACTAACCGCGACTCATCCTTAGTTATCGACTCAAACGGTTAACGCGCACTCCGAAAAATCTCTCTGCGTTTGTTTCACATACACTAACATGCACCTAACTTGCAAGAATCACACCCTCCAGAATGTAACATCCTTTTCATAAGCGTCAAAAATGTCACAGAGGGGTATCTCTATGGCCTTGACATGAGCGCCAAGGTGCACGCTGAGTTTCTACCGCGCCAGTTGCAGTTGTAGTGGATGGAGTCACACGGCCTGTCAGAGTTGACTCTACTGCTACACTAGCGCCATCTTTTAAGGACTCTACACCTTCTACGGGCCAATAAGGCATCTGCTGCATTAAAACTAAACACTAGCTAGCTAAGCCCTTCACGATAGTGCGAAGAACCACCTCCTCCAAGGCCGCACCCTAATCAATTGTTTCCAGGAAGGCAACATCCAAGGTGGCTCCGACCTACTGATGACACCAACATCAAAGAAGCGCATCCTATTTGGTCACTTCTGCATCATCAGCATCTGGTCACATTCCAACCAGTTGGCAATACACCTTACCTGTTTGGCACTGCACGGTACTTCTTGCAGAGACTCACCTACTGGTTGCACTCAGCTCGCCGCAGTCTGATTGTTGTATCGATGCCATATGTAGTGAGACCTGGGCGATTTTCCATCTACCGCTGAATAGAAAAATATGGACTCAAGATGTGCATTCAGGCGCTTTCACTCTTGAACTGAGATCGTCAAGGATTGTGACAGCAGCACGCCATTTCAAATCGAGGTATCTCAGGTGGATCCGTGGCAAATTAAAACCCCACCGAGCTGAAAAGCTCACGGCTACCGCTGTCAACCATTCGGCATCTCCTTCAACTACCTGAAAAAACCGCTGTTCGGCTGCTAATCTTGATGCATTTGGCACCAGGCTGAATAGCATTCGCTCAAAACAAATGACACCCTCACTCTAGAGAATTTCCCGCTCTCTGCGAACTCTCTTCAACCCCAGCGAGCAATCCACCCTCGAACTTGAGGGCTTCAGCGACGCCGAGTGAGAAGGGGACAGAGGGTGACAGCGAATCAACACCCTGCCAACTTTTCACGCAGCGGGCGGCCCCGAGCTCCAAGAAAAAGCATGAGATTGCTCTCCTGTTCCGCACCTCGACCCTAACAATGAGGATCAAGCCTCACCGTGAATTCCATTTCAGAGCGAAGTCGTATCTGGTGCGTATTCCATTGAGGGACCAATAGATGATCTGGTGACGAGAGGCGGGGTTCGAATTTGGTATTCGGTCAACTCGCGACCCTTGGGCCACCTCATCTCAAATGTAAGAAGATGTCTTCAATCATTGCCGGGTAGTACTTTCTTTTTTTCGCATACTATTCTTGCAGGATACGGGCTGAACAAGATACCAATTGGTTATGTTGAATGGCAGAGGTATGCGTTAGAGCGAAGAACAGAAGTGAACTCATTCAGAAGCAACACCTACGCTACTATACAGGTTCATTTGATTGGTAGCCTAGATTCCTTACATCAAAACGCTTCTATACGGCAACGTCAAAGAATCCGCAAGTGAGCAGAAAGGTGAGACTACAATAAACCAGATAATCCGGAAGGATTGGTTCTTGGCCTCCTGCCAGCAATGAGGATGTGATTACATCATAAAAAGAAACTGAAAAGCTTCATCATCCCAGGCGAGTCTCTAACACCTTGTCATCATTGAGAACTTGGCTGTTGAACAATAAGACCTAATCAAGGCCTACGATCAAATGCCCAAAGAAAAAAATTGAGCGATATTTTCGCTCGATTTCGTTATTGCAAGCTGGTCCAGTGTCATCTGTAATGCCCCCATACAGAGATTTCCCTCTTGTTGCGTGCGATGAACACACAAGTTCTCAGAAAGCCGTCCCCGAAGATTCCGAGGGAAGAAAATCATGTGCGACTTTGCCCTGGTCGCTTAATATTCGTAGAGCTCCTACTTGTGGCCGCGGTCACCGTGTGGCAGGGTATGACATCCGCATCCTCTTCTTGTACACGTTGTTGCTGACGAATTCGGTGATTGACGGCTGTGGTAGCGCCGTAGAGTATCACAGAACACAAATGCCGCTACTGAATGGCTGTCTAAGGTTAACACCTGGCAGTCCAAACCCACCCAAACCGGGTGTCTGCCTTTTGGTGTTCTGGGTTAGGCGTGTGCACTTCTGCGATATCGAGCGCAATATGACTGTTGCCCTTGTACTCCAGTGCCCTGCAGCTTAACAGTTAACTGTAGCGTGGCCAGCCTGACACACAGATCAGGTTGCGCAACCATCACGGGGTTAACTCAACTTTTCTGGAATCTTTTTTTTTTTTTAATAGAGCCCTTCCCCGTGTGTACAGAGTGTGTTTGAAAACCTTTGCAGACTTTCGGCACCTTGTGCGTATTGCAATTGGGAATAGCAGCATGATTGGTGAGTGCTTGGGGCGAACCGCTGACCATTCTTAGAAGTTGACCTGCTCTCTTCGGCTGATCCTTCGCTTTCCCCACAGCCAGGACACCAGCATAAAAATACAACACAACCCGATGAAAGCAAGCGGAATGGTGGCCAGAGAGATCAGCGCAAGAAGCTGCAGGTCACTTCCACCGGAGCCTGCTGTCGGGCCTGACCCAATGATTATCGAGAACTCGGGATCATAGGTCAGCGAGTTGCGGAAGGAAGGAAGTCGTAGCACCAGCTGGGAGAGGCCCAAGCAGGAGATACCAATCGGGGCACTCGCCCCGTCGACCTCTTCCGACCCAAGGAGCTCGACGGTGGTCGTAAGTTGGCCGTTTGACAGCAAGAGGAATGTGCTGATGCCGCCCTCGCTTTGTTGCCGCTCGACCGAGGTGATCGGGGGGATGGCTCCCCAGGCGAAAGAGACCACCAGGGCGTTGGATGGCGCGGAGAAGTTCCAACGTTCCAGGACGAGGCTAAGCTTGACGCTGCTGCGCTTGGTGGAAAAAGAGATGCCTGCACTGCTGAAGTTTTGTGCCATCTCGAAAAGCGAATACTCAAGGATCAACTTTTTTGAAGGGTTGTTCGTTTTTGTGTTAGTCTAGCAAAAAGTGCGGAGGGAAGAAGGCAGGATATACCTGCACCTGAGCCACTGCCAGCAAGAACCTGAATTGCTGCGTATTCTGAGCGTTCTCTGAGCTAGTTACGTTGTACCCCGAAATTGGAAACACAAAAGAAGCCACTGTTTCGTTTTCTGCGTTCACTTCGTCGATCACTTGTGGTTGTAGAAGGAACTGAAATATCCCTGGATGAGTGGTGCCATTGGAATCTAACAAAACTGCCATTTAGCTGCCAGGCAAAAAAAAAAAAAAAACATAATATAAAATAATTATAATGGGGGTTTTTGCGGATGAGGGAGAGGATTTACCTTTTGGCAACATGCGAGCAATTGGCGCCTCCCCCTGGAAACCGAGCAACAGGCCAAGGGAAGGAGAGTCATGTGAATAGAGAAGCACTTTGGAAAACCGAAGCACCCGGCTGTTTATCCAGTCGCACAGCCACACGGTGCGGTTGTTTGGGTGCAGCACGACAGAGATAGGGCCACTCATCTGATCTGTTGCGTTTCCTGGGTTGTTGGTAACGAAATCCAGCTGGCCCACCACAACGTTTGCGGGCACCCCGTTCTGTTTCGGGAGCAGCCCGCCCTGATAGATGAGCAGTCGGTTGTTTCCCTGATCGGCCGCGAACAGGTCGCCGAACAGAGGATCGAGATGAATCTTGTTTTTTTATCCCATTGTAAGAAAGGCAAAAGAAAACCAGGAAGAAAGAAGAGAGATTGGGATTGACACAAACCACAACACTTTTATGTGATTACACTTTCAAATAAATAAAGAAAAAGGCATAATAACTAACTTTTTTTACTTACTTGTGTGCATGTGTGTGTGTGTGTGTGTGTGTGTATTGTGTGTTGTGTGTGTGTGTGTAATGTGTTTTGATTTTTTTTTTTTGTTATTTTTTTTTTTTTTTTTTTTTTTTTTTTTTTTTTTTTTTTTTTTTTTTTTTTTTTTTTTTTTTTTTTTTTTTTTTTTTTTTTTTTTTTGTTTTTTTTTTTTTTGTTATTTTTTTTTTATTTTTTTTTTTGGTTTTCTTCCCTCTTTCCTTTTTTTTGTTTTTGTTGTTTTTTTTAAGTTTTAAAATATAACAATCACTAAAAAGAAGTAAGAAGGAGGGAAGGAGGGAAGGAATTTTAGGACAGATGGACATGAAATATATTTAAACAAAGAAGCAAGAAGGTGGCACGTGCCGTTGCCCCTTTTTACTTGTTTTTTTTTTCTTCTTCTTCGTTGTAGTAATAATAAAAAGAAAACAAAGAGGTAATGCTAGAGGAAATTTTGCGCAGCGTGACTCGTTAACACCAAATGACTTCTCTGGCCGATATTGTTGACGAAGGCTCTCAGTTCCTCTCCCAGCGGAAAGAATAGGTTCCCACATTTAAATCCACCACCTCCTCAGAACAAAGCGTACCTTCTACCCGGACTATTGGAGAACAAATACCACTGAATGACTTTCTAAGGTGAAGACCTGGCAGTCCAAACCCACTCAATCGAGGTACTCTTTTGGTTTTCGGGGTCAGCGTTTGCACTTTTGCGATATCTACTTCCTTACGCCATCTACATTACATCCCCCAGCGTTTCGAAACACTCTACTCCAACAGGGATATTGCGTTACCAGGTTGCCCCTCATGGCTCTGGAAGATTCTCACTAAGGTCGGCCTACTAGCTTAGTTCGAGCTATCATAGAGTGCCTTTCGGAACTACAGCCCGCTGCTCAACACTCTCTTTCCTCCTCCATCTACATTTTATCGGGAATCCGTCAAGGAGACCCCATCACTCCCCTTCCTTCTGTTCAATCTGACACTCCCTTCATTGCAGTGGTACTATTCTACCCACATTCGCACTGAAGGACATGCTGATGACGCAGGGCTGCAGAAGCCACCACAGCTGTTTCGACACTACACTTGCGCAATGTTCCGGAACTCGAATAAGCTGGCACAAGCCTGTTCAGCGGCTGATGATGAAACCGACTATCTGATCCCATTTCAAGGGAAGTCCTGAGTCGTCACAGGGCGAATGACAGCGCTGTGCTGTTTGCTACATACTGCCGATCATCGCATATGAACTCATCGGCTACAACAACTGAACCTCGCAATGAGAATATGAAAAATGGAAAAGACCGTGCCTCAGCTTGTCAAAGACCACTGTTACCATCACTATCAACACAGTAGCATCAATCTCTTTCATCCTCTTAACGATGGAGGATACTACCTTGGTCACACTGGACATCGGGTTCGGTCTCCTTGAGTTCTAGTTTACTCTGAAATCTAGGAAGAATCACTACTACTAAGAGATTTTCTCCAGCGGCAACCTACTTAGAAACCCTGTCACAACGGATTTACGGGTGCTTCCAGTCTCATGGAGTAAACCGCAATTTTGCTGGGCAGAGGACTCTCGTGAATGCACTTGGAGCCCAGAGCGCACATTTCACAAGCTCCGCTACATTCCCCATAAGCACTCTTTACTCGTTGTCTCCAAAGAAGGGAAATTTTTGTCCACAGAGAAGATGGGTGCCCAAAATCAGGGCATTCGCCGTTCCTGCGATACCTTAATCCCTCCACACCTGTCACTTTATCCAATGTCTGTGCGGCGTGGAAAGCACACTGCTTGATCACTACTACGTCTCTACCCCACTCCGAGTCAAATTTATGGGAGACGATTCCCTTTGGATTATCAAGTCATAAGGAACTCCTTTGGACATGTACCAAGAGGATAATCGTTGAGATCGACGAACTGTCGAGAGGTAAACTCGTACCTATGAATAAAAAAAGACAATAGAAGTAGACGGCAATATGAAGAAGGTTTCTGGCTAGTTGTAGACAATAGTATGAATGCTCAATAAAGCCCCCCCCTCGCCCCAAACAAACGCCAACGGATAACAGAAATTTTTATTCTCAACACTGCATACAGCCAGTGGTTTGCAAGTTTTGAATTGAAAAGGGGATCATATTAAAGCCCGGATACTTATAAACAGCTAGGATGGATGATGAAGTTGGAAGCCATTGATAGAACCCTTTGGTGGTCGAATAGGCAGGCACTTTCAGTTGGCACTCATTAAATGAGAAGGATGAGAAAGAAAACCCAGCCCCTGTGTTATCAACCCCAGACACCTGAATCACATTTCCCTGAAAACAGTAGTCTTTGGAAGGGAAATAGCTAATAGAACAAGATGAAGAGCCACACGATGAACTGGAACATGTAAATCCAAGTTGAAGGAACGGCTGTGGAGAAGTAGTGATGATTGTAAACAACAGTGATAGTCCCTGGCTGTTGAGATACGAGCAATTGAAACAAATTTCCCCTGTCCAAGTGAGTACGGTGTTGTCGGGGTCAGGAAAGGCTACTACATGTGAATCTACAAAAGGGTTAATGTACTTGTTGGGGAAAAAAGTATGTTGTGACCTTTGGACAACAAGACACACAAAAGTATTCCAACACACAATGTAGAACAAGTAATCAGCTGTGTCATGGTCCTCTTCAAAGCGAGAAAAAAAAAAGGGGATTTGCAGCTGACAGCACCCGAAATGAAGGCAACCAATGCATTGCATTTTGTCAACAAAAAGGAGTTTTGCAGCATTAACTCGGTATGAATTGCTTTTTACACTACAAGCTGACCTGACAAAACCAAACCGGTAGTAGAGGCTTTTATGTACGTTTTTTCGTAAGACAGATGATTTTGGATTTTTGTTTTATGGTTTTAGTGACAATACGGAAAACACCCCCGTTGCTACCAACACAACCAACACAATTACAGCAACAATCCAGATGACAAATGGTATCACCCAGCCCTTTAAATAGCTGGCCTTGTCATTCACACAACAGAGGCAAAGAAGACCAAAGAATCCAAATAACCAACCCATACAACATCCAAGGCAACAGTTATCTTCTTCGTAAATGGGTGAGGCAACTTGGACTGAGTTGTAGAGGATAGGTTGGTGTAGGTAGTTTTGCTTCAGTGTGGAAGGAAGGTGCTCTTTCACCAGAGGAGATTGCTGCTCGAGGTCAAAGCCCTTCTGTGCCATCTCGTGAACTAAACTTTTGTATGGCTTGCGTTGTGTCTTGAGGCAACCACAGCGCTGAGCACCAAAATAGCTAATTTAATGAACAACCTGTTTGGTGGTTTTTTCATTTATAAAATTAAAGGAATTGTTAAATGAATTAATGCTTGTCTTTTTTTTTTTTATAAATCGCTAAAAAACATAACGCACACCTAAGCATGTGGTTCCTCATTGGCTTTATTCTGTTGTTGGTCAGCACTACTACAGCAAGCGAATGTGGCTGTAATTGTTGCTTAGGGAATGGATGCAGCCCCACTTTCCAAGGATCCCTCTCCGTTTCCGATTGTTCATCCTGTTCGTCTACTTTGTGTAGCAACAACTTTCCGAACTGCCCAAATCAGCAACAAGCAGGTCAAGCCCAAGCCTCTTGTTCTTCAGGAGGAGGTGCCACAGGTGACAATTTTTATTTATTTATTTATTTATTTAAGCAGACATAATTATATATTCTTACTCAATGTAGTAAACCTTTGTGCATGTGGGAACTCTGCTTGTTCGGGCACATGTAAAGAGTATCCTTTGAATCAATGTACAGCCATATACAACCTATGCACGGGGGGTTCCATGGGTTATGCATTCATTACACAGAGTGGCTCTTCATACACGGGGAGCATCTATGCGGACTTTGCATGTCAGACGAACCCACAAACCTTTTCGGTTGATTGTGGACAGTGTGCAACTGCTCTATTGGTCGAGGTGCCTTGTCCTTCATCTTCTGGGCTCAGCACAGGCGTTATCATAGGTATTGCTGTAGGTGGAGGGGCTGCTTTGCTTGTGGTGGTGGGGGTTGGCGTTGGGGCGTATTTTTGGTTCGTTCACAAAAGACAGCCGTATGAACAAATACATCACTAGTACTTTCTAGAATTTTTTTTTCCTTGCGAAACGAACCCTAGCTGTTGGTAGTGGTGATACTGCGTGCCATTCAAGATGTTGGCGAATTGCGAAGAAAATTGCCAACTCTGAAACCTCCCTTGCAGAAATCGTGAATCCATGCATAGCCTCGGAATGGTGGGACATAAGAAGGTAGACTGTGTCCATCAGAGATTCGCCCTTGGGGCATTGTTCCACGAAGAAAGTTGGATTGCGTAGAAACAAGTTGGTGAAACTACGATTTGCAATTAAGCGTAGGTGCACCAGAAGCGAATGTCACTGGTTGCGGTGGCTGCAGGGCATGGGAATTTTGCCAGCGGTGGAGAGACTCTCGATTCAGTTGAAATGTACCAAACTAGCACCAAATCCGTCTATGAGCGCTAGGGGCCAGGAGTGGTAGTTGGGAACTTTCTATGCCAAGCAGGATGCGCACAAAATATATGGTAGGATGTTAGGGTGGACGCGTGACTCTGCTGATTCCTCAGCGGCCGCTGATGCTTTCTGGCGGCAGTGTCAGTGGGGAGGCCAGATCTACTCCCTGAAAAGTTCGGACGTTGGCTCGACTTGCTGATGTGCATGTACGACACAGCTGTAGTGGGGATAGCTACCAAGGTTGTCTGGCAATTGTGGCCGTTGATATCAACATATACCATGGAGGTCAGGCCAAATTAAAACCTGAGCGTTGCAGAAGAGTACCACATCTGGAGCGACAAATGGATCACAGCGGGCCATGAGATCCAACGAAATGGCCACGCAGCGGTAATAGGAGACGACTTTGAAATATATCCTGTGCCTTACAGAGCCACCCAAGGTACAGACCCTAAACTCTTTGCGAGTGTATGACAGGACAATGAGGTTACCCCATTCTCTGCTACTTCACAGGATCATAGTGTAAAACCTTTCCTTATTTCCGTTGCCATTTCCTTTGCTTTATCTATTTTGGATATATGGGCTCCGTCTCTTAAAGAACTAACTTCAATAGTTGTGAAAAGCTAGACCCAAGTGTAATTGTCGCGCGGGCAGCTAAAGACCTTGAACCACGAGCAATATTCGCCTCTCCACGCTGCAGATCGTCTACCTACAGCGATTGTAGTTCACACCCAAAAGTAACATACACATGCCGCCCAAGGCATAATCTTCACGCTCTGTCTCTCCACTACCATGCTTCCAACAAAGTTATATGCCCTCACGCAGATCAATTCCGTGGCCAGGAATTTTGAACTCCAGAGTTGCAAATGACGGCAATACTCATCAAATATTGTCCGCAAACCAGATTACAAATTTTCAAACAACTAATCAGTAGCTGGATTTGAATCCTGTTGTGGATACCACCACGAAAAAAAAAAAGCATGCAGCTGCTTTCTATCGTGGCCGTTCTTTTCCTTCTCTCTTCTGCTCAGCCGCATTCTGTAACTTTTCAGTGGGACAATGGGGCTATAGTGCAATGGTCAGACACATCGTACGCTCTCACACAAAAAAATCAGAACGCCCCAATCACGATCTCTTCGAGCGGAGACTTTGGTGTTCTCCTTGTGGACAGAGCCAGTACCGACTGCTCTTGTTATGTGTTACAAGATGCATCAATACTTGTGGGATTCATGTTCTCTTCTTCATCTGCTTGGGAGATAAGTATGGCATGTACTTTCCACAGTGGGTGCTGTGCATCATCGTTTTCGAGTGTACAGTGGCCAAACCTGTTCTACGCAAGAAATTACACAAACAGTGATCCTTGCTATGAAAGGACTTTTTGGGCTTTTGTGACTTATTAATCGTTCTGCCGTATTCGAAAGCATAAAAACTCTCTTTCTTTTTTTTGTTTTTTGTTTTTTTAAAGTTGATTTATTTCTACAATATTTATATTAATCACGTAACGACCTCGTTCACCAAATTACCTTGTGCAGCAGATTTAGAGAGGATAGGGAAAACGTAAGGCGATGGCTAACTGAGTTTCCGAGCATAGGTGCTCCGATTTAGCAAAGTGGGTTGGTGCTGAACATCCGGTGGTCTATTATCGACCATTTAAAGAACAACTGAAAGAGCGTTATCGAGAATGCGTGAAGCTTTGGTACCAAGTAAGACTTATTCGTATTTTTCTGCCTCAAAGAAGCTGAGCACCAGCAGCTTCTTCAAAGAAAGTCGTCAGGAACCCACACCCTGTGAGCGATTCCACCAAGCGTTGTTTGAGGAGAACATGCGCAACATGCTGGCACGTGCATACAAGATTGAGTTGCCGTCTGGTTGTACCGATCTTTGCCAAGACAACGCTACTCACCACACAAGCCAAGAACGAAATCCGTATGGTGCTGAAGAAGAGAGAGATGGAACGTGGAGAGCTGTGTAGGGTTTCCAGCCAACTTTTCTAAACGTTTAAGTTTAAAATTTTAAAGAGTTCAATTCCTTTGATCAGTTTCAAAAGAAAGTGCTTCGGCCTTCCAGCACCCTGCCTCGCTGTCACTGCCTTCTAAAACCACCCCCTTCTCCTTCTTGTGTTTGGTTTGCCGTCACGAGTCCCTTCTCCCAGGCCCTTCCCTCTCCTCTTGTGCACCCCGTTCACCCACTTCACATTACAACCTAAGATACGAAAGCAAAAAAACAAACTTATATAAAAACCACTTGCATCTTTCTTATAATTGTGCCAAATAAAAATAAAAATAAAAATAAAAATAAAAATAAATAAATAAATTATAAATTATTTAAGAAATTCTTTTTGCTTTTATTTACAAAAATATTTAATTGGAAAATTATTTTTGTCAATTTATATTTTATTATTTGAATTTTGTTTTCCGGCCGGTTACAGACCTACGGGAAACTCAGACTCGCCATGCAACAAGAACATGAAAAAGTCGCTGTTTGGTCCGCAAAACATGCGGTTGGAGATCTTTTGCTCCTGCTCACTGATAATGGCTTCACCACACTGGACAGCATCGCAACTTTGTCTGATGGGTGTGTTTTCTTTTTTATTTCACTAGCAACTTTTTTTACTGATCTATATCCACAGCGATCTTCAGAGCATGAATGTAACTAAGCTAGGAGACCGCAGACGTCTTCTGTTGGCCATCTCTGGCATAGGGAAACCCCTTTCTTATCCAGAGCGGAAACCGATCTCACACGGCCATCCTTCATGACGCCTATCGCTTCGCCTCGGTTGGGGAGCGCGGCAACAAGCAACATCAGCAGCATGAGCCCACAGCTGCAACGCGTGAAGGACGGAAAACCCGAAAAATATGACAAGAAACAGCAGTCCCAGTCATCTCCAAACATGACATTATTCAACCAGGCGAAAAAAAGAAGCAGCAAGAGGCTGCAAAGCCGCGCACGAAAACACTACAACGATCCGGAAGCCGAAGAAGACGAAGATGATGAAGAAGAAGAAGAAAAAGAGGAAGAGGAGGAAGATAGATATCAGATTCTCGACGTTTTGATGATGATGATGTTGTTGAGTGCGAAGTCGCGGAAGTCAACGAAATTATGATGAAGAGGGAGATTCCGAGTTAAAGTTGATTGAGCACAAAGAAGAAAAGAGCCAGCAAGTCGCAAAAACCGGAAAAAGGACGACAGGCATCTATGGTTCCGTTATCTATGATCGCGGCGCAAAGAACCCTCATTGTTCCCCCTGGAAACCAGGTGTGGCCACCGAGGTGAAAGGTCTCTGCCTGCCTCGTGGGCTGGGGACAAGCCAATTTGGCTCCTGAGGAGTGGTGCCATTTTGTGAACGCGCTGCCCGACTCCACCGTTCCCGAGCTGTGGCCAGTCGAACTGCAACGCTACCTCCCGGTCCTACGTTCCTGGGTGCTGGCTCAACCAGGATCGCCCGCGCGCCCCCTCAATCGCTTGAATCCCACACTCGCGGATCTGTTGTTGCGCTGGGCCACCCTCAAGAAGGGCAGGAACCCCGCCACTCCCCCCACCCCGGACGACATGGTCCGATTCTTGCTCAACCCGGTACCTTTCGAACCAACAATCCTCGCGAAGAGGAAGAGGGAGAGCTTGGAGAGAAGGACCAGCAACAGTGCGCACAAGTCGAGATCACTTAGCGGAAGAAGAAAGAAGGAGACGAAAAAAAGAAAATCGGCGGTGGCCTGAGCCCGTTGTTCAGGTTCCCCGGCGGGAAGCGTCGCGAGATAGCGCTCTTTCGAGATCTCATCCCCGACGGCTTCGAGACCTATGTGGAACCTTTTGTGGGCGGAGGAGCGACATTCTTCGAACTGAATCACCAGGGACATAATGTGATCGCGGACACCCACGGCGATATTGTGAACTTCTACAGACAAATTAGAAAGGGCCGAGGACCGGAGATCCGAGAACTTGTGGGACGATACGCCAATACAGAGGAGAACTACTTTCAAATACGTGATTCGCTGCACTGTGGGTCCAACGAGTTGCGGAGTGCCTTTCGTTTTTTCTATCTCCGCCAGACCTGCTTTCGAGGGTTGTATGGTCATGATAAGGAGGGCCATTTCAACACGTGCTGGGAAGCCACCGACGTTACGGCCTCCATAAACAGTGATCGATTAGCCGATCCGAAGTATGTGTCCTTGCTTGAGAGGACCGACATTCTTCAGCAGTCCTTTGAGGACACAATCGCCGAATATGATTCCCCCGACACCTTCTTCTTCCTCGATCCGCCTTACTTGGGGAAAGACCACTACCGCTCTGGGTTCGGAGCTCATGAGCACCAATTCCTTTCTTCGGTCATGGATGAGCTACGTGGAACATGTCTCTTGGTCGTCGACAATTCTCCGCTGATGCGCGAGTTCCATCGCGGCCGCATTGTGCGGAGGTATAGCAAGAAATACTCAATGATGCGATGCAGCGAGGGGAGCAAGGAAAACCATCATTTGCTCATATTTAATCGCGACCTTTGAAGGGTATCTTCACATTTGGTTAGAACGATGCATCCGTTGGGGGTTACGGAAGCACCCTCAAGCATTGTGTTCCTTCAAAAGGAACGTTAAGAAACAGAAGTCAAGGGGAAATCTGAATAGAGGAACATAGTCGTGGGTCGTCTCACCAGATTGAATTCCCTTCTTCGTTTGGCGGAGTTGTAGGATGTCCTGATGCTAACCCATCATCAAATCCTGCCTCAAATCAAGTAGTACGCATTTGTGGGCAACAAGAAAGAAACGCTTTGTTTAGTTCTTTTACAGCTACATATTCCTTGCCGAGGCAAATGCATACTCTATAGGGATAGTACCAAGAGGTCCATTGCATTCGATCAGGTTCATACCATAGACACAATTCCCTGACACATTCGGTACACCCAACATTTTCGCGGAGGTGATTGTGTACCTGACATCGATCAGGATTGCTACCTCATATGCAATCGTTTGCAAATCGGAAAACCATAGGCTCACAAATTGCAAGCTGCCAACGATTTTTGGATTTGGGAACACGGTAATGTTTTGCCCAGTAGCATACGCATATCCCAACTCAACTTCATTGCGGGGACTGTAGCCACCTCGAGCAACCCAATTAAATGTGGAGTCATTAGGCCAGGCCACCACAAATAGGTACATATTGCAAGTGAAATTCTTTGTGCATGAGTCTGAGTAGTGTGGATTTGTTAATTACATAATCGTCGTGAATTGTCAATAGGCTTTACCAACGGTGATGCTTGGGGATTTTATGGCATTTCCCAAGTGGGGCAGTACCATCCCTAACATTACAATACCCAGGAAGCTACAGGGATTCATTTTTAGTGAAACAGCCTGATTATCTTTTTCATTTATATCCTCTTTCAACCGTTCTTTACTTTATGGGACAGGGGAAGTCTTTGCGAAACTGGTTCAAGCTGCCGCTTGCTCTGGTGTACATGTTGGTTCGCTGATTCCAAGACGCAAATATAGAGTGATAGGGATAAATCGAGGGCTTATCTGGCTTAATTTCGGTGTAGGTGCACGAACATTGATCAAATTGAATGCTGAGCCATAGGTCTTGTGTCTGACATGCGGAAGAAGAATCAGCGCTGGAGATCGAGCAACATTGGCGATTTGAGACAATGCTGTTATCGTAAAAGCATATCTGTCTATTCATCCCATTCAACAAGCAGCAGGTGCCAGGGACAGTAACAGCTGAAAAAATAATCATAATTAGCCAGTTGCGAAGGTAATCTGTACCATTCTTGACGAAAGCAACCGAAAAAGGAAGCTGCACTAAGCCCAGCATCCACCATAGCAGGAAAGCGGAGGAAGCTTGCCGCGCCATTTAACTTCGTTTTTAGTTTTTGGTGTTGCATTTTGTTCTTTCATTTGTATTTTCTATCTCGCTCTCCTATTTTAAGGCAGTGAATTGTCTTAGCTAAGTGGCGTGTATAGTGTACCTCATATGCTGATCTTCACCAAGGGCACCCACGCGATGGTCATCAATGTATTTGCTAAGGTATCGGCTGTATAGGCGACAACAGATCGCAGCCGCCTTTGCGAAACTGAGGCTTAACAGTACAAGTGCCAAGAGACCTTACCGTTGAGGAGTGGCAGCTAGTGGAAAATGTTGGAGCTACTCCGAAAGGAAACAAGCGATTCAACGACGAATTGACCTAAGGCCTAGGACATGTACCACTCCTTTCAATGTAAATGGCTATCCAGGAAGGCCGCACTGTCGCCGGAATTTGCTCCAGGGAAGCACTAGCTGGGGGTCTCCTCTACCCGCTGGAGCACAGAGTAGTGGTAAGATAGTGTGGATTGTTGGTATTTATCGCTTGCGAAATTATCATTCAAGACGTGTAACTACCGTTTATTTACGTTACATGGCCATGATCCTCCCAGAGTTGGTATTCGTCTTTGGGTTCCGAAGCCAAATGCCGATTATCATCGATCTGACCATCCATCTCCACCAACTCCTCCACCTTGTGCGTTCGGATCCGATTGCGTACTCTGCGAGCGAATCGCAACCAAGGGGGTGCAGGAAGAAATGAAGGAGATCGTAGAGCCCGATGACCACAAGAAGAGCGACTGTGATGACTTCACCATAAGCAGGCGCGGAGATGACATAAGTCCTGGATAACAAATTCCCTTCTTGAAAGGTGAATATAAGGGAAAATGAGGAGTTTGCCTGCCAATAAGAGTCCGCGGACTGCACCCCTGGCAACACCGAGCTGATGGAATACACCTTCGCGCTTGCACCCGTGAGTTCGCAGCTCATCCCGCCATTGTCTTGCAGGGAGATGGGATCGCTCCAGAATTGAGAGGAAGCTATAGAGGTGTCCGATTCGTCGCAAAGCAATACGGGTCGATAGCTTGCCAGCAGCTGCACTGTCGTTTCGCCCTGGATGATGTTCTGTCCTGGAAGGATGATTCCTCGGAGGGAACTCCTTCCTTTGTCACTGCTCGGAACCCCTGGTGGCATTAAGCTGAGCCACCCCATGTTCGCCGAAGTGTTAGGATAAAATGCCGTGAGATTGTAATCGATCGCCTGCACGTAGAAAGGGAAGAGCGCGCTAGGATTGTCCCATGTGATCGTTACACTGCCCCCAGCCGGGTTTCCAACAAACTGCATGCGGATCATGCACGAGTAATCATCGGAGCTCACATAGTAGCTGAAATTTCCGAAGGAACTCATGGATGGAAAGATTTTCTGGGAACAGGTGCGATTGCTCGCGCTATCAAATCCCACCAGTGTGATATGCATGTCGATTGTCGGCTTGGCTAAGCCGTGCGCGTCGTAGGCGTGGTTGTTAGGCACGGTCTCGTAAAGGAATGTCGGGTGGGTGACAACAAAATGTAGGTAAATGGCACTGAAGGCGATAAGAACGATTACCATCGTAAAGTATAAGATGGAGACGAAGAATCCGAGCAACGTAGACAACGATTCGATAGTGTAGACGTTGTTTATGAGAGTGCGTCGGTGCGTGCCCCGCGGAAAAGAGGTTCATCTTGTCCATTCCCCAAAGAACGAATTTCCACGCTTTGAGATTGTGAAAGAAGCGGTGGCAAATTACCACGGTGCCGCCCAGCAGAATCAGTGCACAGATGGCGTAAAGGAAAACGGGCCAACAGGATTGGTAGAACTTGGTTTCAAGGCTAGATGGGGGAGGATACAAGAGCTCCGGGCTGTATTTCGAGACCTCGACCTCGTCCTTGGAATAATTATAGCGCCGCGGAGAGCCCGCAGGGCAACTCGAATTGTCTATGAGGCAAGAACTGCAGATTGCTGCCCCGAATGAACCAGAAACAGTTCCGTACGGACAGAGGCGACATAGAGAGTAACCGTATTCGCTTTTGAATTGCCCGGGTGCGCATAGTTCGCACTTCCTGTTCCTATTGGACCACCATTGCCCCTCCAGACATTTTTGCACAGGGTCTGCAAGTGAAACAAAAAAAACAAAAAAAAACAAAAAAACCCGGTCAGGAGTGCAGGAATCAAGTACCCCGCATGTACGTACATAGTCGCAACGGTGTGGCCGCTAAAGCGTTGGGTCCCGAACTGTTCAAAGAGTTTGGAAGAACCAATACGGAATCATCGGAGAGGAATACCGCTTGGTAGTAGGCCAAAAATGGAGAACTAGGGCTATCGTAATTAGGAAAGTAGAGCTCCAACCAGTGGGCCACCGTGCCATTCGGGAACGTCGTCAACCGGTAGAGGGCAGCGGCGTTCTCAGCGCCCACGAAGAGGTTCTCCTTCGAAACGCCTACGGAACTTCCAAAGCCAATATAGCCTTCGATCGCATTAATAATTAGAGGCGAGACCTCGTCCCCGTACTGTAGTTGTACGAGCCGTACCGTTCCGACCGCATTTTCTTGGGGACAACCTACCGCCACCATGTCTGCGTACCGAGAAACTGCCTGCGGAAAGGGGCACACAGTGCGCGCCATTTCAAACTCATTGGTGTAGAGCACCCCTTCATTGCAGCGCCTCCTCGTGCCTCGACAAAGCGTCAGCGCCCAGATGGTGGGATTGACGGCGTCCATGTCCAATGGTTCATAGAATCGGTAGCGAAGTTGTTGTATTGAGACGTCAGCCCCTGCGTGAGTAATCTCTCCGGTGCTTTCGTTGAAATAGAATTGGCAGATCAGTGGAAGTTCGGACGGATATTCGTTGAAGGTGCTTTCATACGCGCACAGGCTCAACACGACGCCGCCGTCGAAAGCTCGCAAGGAGGGGCCCAATTCGCAGATGAAGATGCTATTGTTCAGAGTACAATCGGGTATCGAGTTCTTCGGCGAGTTGTCGTTCTGAAAATAAACATCGAAGCGAGTGCTATTGTGAGTCAGTGTCCACGCCAGGCTCCGGTTTTGGATGTCTATGACATACAGGGCATTGTCGGAGGTCATGAAGCCCCACAGCCCGCTCGGAGTCACCGCGACGGCCTTCCCAAAATTGTCGGCCTGTGAAAACCACTCTTGCGTATCGTTGAACTCATGTCTTTCAGGATCCCATAGAAATTGGTAGACTCCTTGTTCGTCAACATCCGCACTGCCAACCCCAATAAGACCCACGGTTCTGTTGATGAAAGAGATTGATGCACTTTCGTCTTGTGCTAAAGTTAGTTCTTAATCATCGGTCTCAAGATAAAAGAAAACCCACCCGAGCTCAGGACGATTTCACAGCTCCACAACACCAGCCATACCAAACAAAGAAAAGAGGCCATGCAAAGCGAAGACGGGTCTCTCGTTTCGTGAACTCAAATTTTATGCGGAGTTAGTTACTTTACGTTCCGGGACCAAAGGGACGAAGAGTTGTAACCTGATTAAGCAAATGAAAAAGAGACTACTTGGTTAAGGGAAGAGGCAAAACAAGATTCAGTATCATGGACCAACGATCAAGCCAAAGGACTGACTCGCTTGATAAATGATGAGAGTTAAAAACAAGGGCAGAAAAAAATGGGAAGCTAATGGTAGGAGCAGAAAACTGTGTAAATTGAGCACAGTTCCTCATCCAACAGCCAAGAACATCGGCCGCAGGGAATCACGCAGATCAATGAGAGCTTTACATTGACCGTTATCAAGCCTCGCCTCCCAAGATTGCAGCTCAAAAGAGGGTACACCGAGGCAGAAGATCCTTCAGAAACGACGCGAGTCTACCGGTGTTACTTCGGGCCACGAGTTGATGCTGCTGTTGTTGCGGGAGTTGGAGTTGTTGTTGGTGCCTATTATGTGCTTCAATTGCAGCGTCTAAAACAGCGGTCCATGTCCGCCTGCTATTCTTAAGGGCACTGTGGAATACTTGCAGGTATGCTGGAAAATTTTGGAATATCTCCAACTCAAACAGCTTGCTTGGAACGCCATGTATGTCGGTTAGGTGCTGCTCAATCGTATCCTCCTCAAAGAAAACCCAAAAGTTCGGTGATGGTAGAAATTGCTCTACCACAACCTTCCAGTAGTGATCGAGGTCATGAAGCCAATGCAGCTCACCCGTTGTCAGGGTACATGCAAATTCATCGGACCACTTATGCATCGCATTCTGATCAATGACGTGACGATAGTAATTATCATTGAGGCGAAGGCTTTCCGAAGGTACTAACATCCACCGTGGCTGATAATTATCGAACGTGGTTGGCAAAGAAGCGTAACTCGTGCCTCGAATCTTCTCGAGCGTCCAGAACTGACGAAAAGAATACTGGTTGGCATAACATGACCCACATGTCTCCATGGTCTTTTGTGTTGCTTCCGAGCTGCAACGTCTGCCGTCGACGGAAAAATGTAGGTGCGGAACGGATGAATGCAGTTCCCGAGAAATGTCGGTGGCTAGTAGACAACATAAATCGCTTTTACTAGAATTTTGGCACTTTTTGATTCCATGTATGATTTTCCAGTTAAAACAAGGCCTCAGACAAGACCAGGTCGTAAGTGCCCCCCACAGACATCTTGTACCACCCCGCTCAACTGCAGGAATGATTAACAGGACTGAGGGCATGACAGCAATAACAGACAATTCAGCGAAGGAAACGCAGGTACCCACAGAAACCCGAACAACGGACGCTTTGATTGTGAATCTGGTGTGGGGGGGAGGCAACTGCTGAACAGGTTGCGTGTGTGCACTTTCTCGCTCCTCTGTGCAAATGCCACCAGCAGACACCTTTTCAGCGTTTGCTTGGCGTTTTACTTGATTCCCACGACGAATGCTTCTAGGTCTGCGGTCGAGAATATCTTTCCGTTTCATAATCCTTCCAAGAGCATGAAATCAGCTATCAGCGATTTGTTTGGGACCAAGAACGCATGTATGACCAAGGTGACACTTCGTCGTAACCTTTATCAACCCTCTACCTTCCGGGAAGATACAGAGCCAGGATTGATTTGTTCACCTAGAACTGGCAATTTAATTAGCCATTCGCAGCTCTGTGTCCTGCGTTCACCGGTATTGTCGAGCCAGCGCCATCTTCTACGACTCTGACACGATCTAGGTTATAAGAACACACGTAGGACATTAGAGTAACAAACTGTACGCCAGGCCTTTTCAGCTGAGAAAGAGAAAATAACTTTGCGAGGTAGCGGACAACTGATCCTTGTAAGAAAAGGTATTGACCACAGAGATACTTCCTGCCATTCGACCTTTCCTGGGTGGAAGCAGTGGACAGCACCTGGCCCCTGGGCCAACTCTCAACTGCGCAGGAATTCAAACCCTTCCATCAACGCTTACCGGAATGTTCGCGGTTGATGCCCTTCTCTACTGCATAGCCATAAATGCGTGAGATCGGTCTGGCTGGAGGCCTCGCAAGGAGGCTGCATAGAGGCGCTTGCATTGCACTGCAACGCGGCTGTCTCATCGATGAGAGGCACTGTCCTCCGACGCCATCTGGCAGTGATGCGGTTTCTTCACGAGACCGACGACCATTGGAGAAGATGGACATGAGAACCCGCTGCGTGATGAGGCGGACAGTTAAGTGGTAGCACACTTGCGAGAATAGGTCAACACAATCGGGGGTTCTATCGATGCGGCAGCGGAAGGCCACCTTAAGTGCATCGTGTACCGACAGGGGAAGTCTCTGGGTGCCAAGCCATCGCTCGAGCCCATGCAATATCTTCCTCTACAACAAACCAGTTGGCTGCCTTCTCGCAGGCGGTCCTAGGAGAAAGCATCATAGCAAGGGCATCTGGATTGCGTGATCCTTTTCGAAACTCGACGCCGCTGTAAGATGCCCCAGGAGCACACCAGGAACGAAGCTTTAATGAGGAAACACCTTATTCTTTTACCTTCTGGCGCAATAAATTTTTTAGCCCAGGGTGTGTTAGGGTATCCTCCTCTCTTTTCCAACAACAACAACAATTTTATTTTTAATCTCATCCGCCACAGCAAAAGGTGAAATTGTTAATAAGCACAATTGCACCCGTCAGCACTTTCCTTTCCCCTCAGGGTTGGATATTACCATAGTTTTAAACAAAAGAGAAAGACCATGAAGAACAAGGCCTACCATCTTGCAGCTTTCTTTTTCGCGCTCTTCGTTTTGACTGGTAAGGTGAAAGCAGTACTGTCAAGCGACATTCTCACCCTGGCATTCGAGATTTAGGAGAACCCTTGGATCTTTCGGGATGTGGCACTTGCAAAATCGTTGCGCATGTTGTGAATTTCTATGGGATGTCTGGTTTGTAACTTTTTCTTCTCCCAGCAGAAGAGCTTACTTTATCAATGCAGATCTGGGCACCATTGATTACGTTTCTATTGGTCTCAACAATGGAACGACTATATCCCCAAACACGTATTGCGGAAGCATAAATTTTCTCCCCGAAGGCAAGAGCATTCCCGACAATTGTAACAACGGTGTGATTACCATGCATCAACGGCTAGAGACTCTGCAGGCTGTGCTGTCGGCGCTGGGCTCCTCCGGTTTCGGAACCCGGCTGTTACTGCTGGACGCAACAGAAAAAGGATACGTGCTTTTCCTTGGCCCCTAATGGGAGAGTAATTATTTACAGTCGATGGCTTTCTATCATCCGCATTTTTTATGTTTAAAAATGCTATCCTAAGGTGCCGCATTGTTTTTTTTTTTTTTTTTTTTTTTTTTGTAGCAAACGTTTTCGATGGTTCGCATGTTCACCGCGGTGTCTATGAAGAACGCTGCAACAAGCGGGACCACGACTCCCGTCCTCCGCAAATGTAACCGTTGATACCCTCATCACAGCGCTGCCCCTGGACTGTGAGAATCAGGGCCAAACTGAACTGGAAGAAATCAGTTCAACTTCCATTCCACGTCGTGACGACATAATCTTTGGACCTCCTTTCGAAAGGGAGTCTTCAAAAAAAAAAATTGCCGGAGAGAGATACCTGGGGGTTCTCCTTCTCAACAATGGACGGGATAACAGTTTTACACAACTCCTGCGCTATTCAGGAAAGTTATCACTACTATCTAAATTCATAGCTAGTGCGTAGTTTGTTTCAAAATGGAAAGCGTTACCCAAAGAAAAGTGACTTTTTTCTGGGGCAGTAGGTAAAGCTTTCTCTCTTTCGGACAGCTTTTCTCTGAATACTACATGCTGCCAAACCAGCGCCATGTTTGAAAAGGTTAACAACACTTGCCAACCATATTTGGGGTCACCCACAATGCAACGCTCACTTAAGCTTTTTAAGCTATCACAGAGAACCAACACTTCCAAGACACCCCTTGTTGGCTGTTTCAGGATTTTCAATTCAGCAGTCCTATCATTAGCAACATTCCCTTTTTGAAGTTGATTAAGCACATCCACTCGCCACAACAGCATAGCAAATCTGTAATCAGATGTACTGATTGGAAATAGGTTGTAAAAAGTTGTGCAAACATCTGTCTTCGTCCTAATAATTTTTTTTATTTTTTTTTTTAAAAAGGTTTATTGGTGCTCCGGGGTATTACATGGTGACAGAGTCCGCCAACTTGACTCTATTGAGCTCATCTTGATATACCTGAAGGAGCACGCTAGAAATGGCATCGTTTGGTATTCGGCCTTTGTGACAACACACATTGAAGACCTTCCAGATAGACCACGCACATATTACTGCGTGAAGTACTGTGGAGTGATGATGAGGGAGTGTGAGGATGTTGCGGAGTGGTTGTGGAATAAGAGGCTGTTTGATGGTGGCTGCAATGAGAGGACATCCTGAGAAGAGGTGTGAAGTTGAAGGGGGAGCTGAGAGGCAGAACGGGCAAGAGTCATGGAGGTGTAGATATAGCCGCTTGTGTAGAAGTCGCCAGGTGAACGATACTAGCGCTGAACTGAGGTGCAATTTGTGTATGATGTGAAAGAGACGCTCTGGGTCGGTATTGAATGCAGAAAACATCCGTTGTTGTGCTGAGGACAGTGGTAGTGATTCAGATTGGAGCTTCTTGTGGATGCCTGTGACCCAGGTAGATGGGGAGGGAGAATGTTGATTAGTCGGATGAACTTGCCTTTCGGTCTCGGATTCGCTTTGGTCTACTCGGATTGATGCTTCCGGGATGAGGGAAATGAGTGTGCGAATACTGGAAGCTGGAAAGTTCCAGGGGTATGGAGGTAATGACTGAGGTACATTGGAGTGGAGGCAACGGGGGAGCCATTGTTTGGTGGTGGTGTTGGTCAGGGAGAGTCGAAGTGGAGTTGTGCGTAGGAAGATGGAAAGACGGTAAAGGTTGAGGCTGAGGGGAAAAGGGCGAAGGCGAAAGTGGAAAGTTGGATGGGAGAGTTTTTTGTCGGAGAAGACTGAGCTTGGAGCAGAACCTGGAATATATTCCCGCGAAGAGAAGAGAAACCACTTCTCCACCATCAGGTACGATGAAATACCTTTGGTTGAGGTGATTCCTAATCGATATAACAGGCGGGGTCGTATGTATGATGACAGAACTGTCATGCGACCAGCAAGTGAAAGCGGAAGCCTCTTGATCCGTTGTAGCGCTTCGATGCCGTCATCTATTAGGTGGGGTGGAAGGATAAAGCGTCCTCTCGAATTCAAATAGAAGCCAAGATAACGTCGTGGAATGGGCGAAGAGGGAAATGTGGAGTTGGGGATGCATTGTTTGGTGATGAGGAACGATTTTGATGAGTTGAGGAGAGCACCGGAGGAACGTTCGTAGGTCCGCAGGGAATCTTGAATTGATTGAAGATTGGAAGCCGTTGCCACTACAGCGAGATCATCACAATGCGATTGAACTTGATTTGTTTCTCCTCGAGGTCTTGAAGGAGTGGTTCTATCGACAGGATGAACAGGATCGGAGCTAGTGGATCTCCTTGTCGTACTCCGGATTGCATTTTGAACTAAGTGACAGGCGGTTGTTGGTGATGATTCGACCGGAGGAGGAGTGCAGAATGTTTAAGATGAGCGTCGCCAGTGGGACAGGGAAGCCGGATTTAATGAGGCATGTTTCCAGCCATTCGTGTGAGACTCTGTCGTAGGCTTTCTCACTGTCCAATAGGAGAGGAAAGGAGTCTTCTGTGCTGCTGAGCAGATGTGCAAATCTTAGCGCTGCGTGGTGGGTTGACCTTCCACTGATATAACCTGTTTGATGCTGTGGAAAATGTTCGGCGAGGAAGGGCTTCATGCGTGACGAGACGATGGTGGTGAAGATTTTGTAGTCGGTGCAGAGGAGTGCGATGGGGCGGCAGGACGCCGGGAGGAACGGATTTTTGCCGGGTTTCAGAATGGGGCGAACCAGGGTGTGACTCCAGGACTCTGGAAAGCGGCCTGTGGAAATGGCCGCTTGAATCACCTTTACCAGTAGAATTTGCAGCAGGGGGCACTGCGCATACAAACTGTATGGAATACCGTCTGGTCCCGGGGCAGAGTTCTTATTAGTGCGAGCACTTGCGGTGAGGATGTCGGATACGAGAATTGGGTTGGAGAGAGATGAAATGAGGGGCAGTGGAAGAGTGGGGATGTTGCGGGTGAGGTGGGATGGTGATGAGGGTTTAGCGGAGTAGACTGAAGAAAAGTGGGAGTGAAAGGAGGAGCTGATTTCGGCCTGAATGACAGAGATGTTGCCATCTGGTATGACAACACCGGGGATGTGGTTCTCGGTTATGTTATCGTCGATTAGTTTTGATAAGAGAGGAGATGGGAGCTCCCTTGCTCTATCGGCGGCAATGCGACCCAATAGAAGGCGTTTCTCGTATTGGACCTTAAGAGGATCCGAGCGTTGGGGTGGCATAACGGAGTGATCGCCCGGGAACTCCGCTGTCAGCCCGCTGCGTGGGGGTCTTGGTCGATAGGAGAAGTGTTCCCTGATCAGGTGCTTAATCTCTTCCCACTTGTCTAGGAGAGACAGGGGGGAAAGAGGTGCGAAGCGAGCAAGAGAGTGAGTAAGCGCCGCAATGTTAGACTCAGACAGGCGCTGTTGGTTGAGCCTCCAAAAAGGAGACCCTCTGGGGATGGGCTCTGGAGAGATGAGGTGAATGATGGTGATGTGGTCGGAGAGGTTCTTGTGAGAGGTGGGGAAACGGTGTAGGGTAGAGAAGTAGCGGTTGAAGTGAGGGGATGGCCGAGAGTAACATCGGTACAGGCGGGCGGTGTATCGCCCGTTTCGGTGAGTGAAGTTGTGGGGTGAGTTAGTGGGAGCTAAGTCGGTGAACCCAGCGGTGGACAGAGCATCCAGGCAGGCAATGGCCCCAGAGTCTAGCGGGGATGAGGGAGACCTATCGCCGTATCGTGTGGTGAAATTGAAGTCACCAAATATGTGCTCACAGTCGGTAGCCGTTTCGAGGACCATTTTGACGAACTCGTGGTGTCCGGAGTTGGGGGCGTATATGCCACACACTCGCAGAGGTGGGAAATAAGGAGTGTGGACAGTGGTGGTGATCCACCGCCCCTCGTCATCGGTGCGTGTATTGGTGAACCTTACACCAGGTCGTAGTGGGACAAGAGCACAGCCACGTTGTTTGTGGTTGTACGAAGAGAAGATGGCGTTGGGGATAAGGGCCCATGGGTTGTCGGTGGGGGTGAAGTGTGTCTCTGAAACGAAGGAGAAATCAGCAGATGAGTTGCGAAGGTGTTGCAGGAAACGACGTGGTTTGTCTGGAAATAGTAGAGTGTTGTGTAAGCCGTTGGCGTTACAGACTACAAACGATGCCATAAAGGGGATTATCCTTTCTTTCCACGAGTGCCGCCCTTGGAAGTCTTCGAAGCCGCAGATGCGGTAGCAGTATCGTCACTGCCATCGTTGTCGTCATCATCTGGGGGCCTTGGTCTCGCCCTTGGCTTTCTCCTTACCCTTTTTCTTGTCGTCCGACTTGGGGGGGGGAAAGCGAGGGATTTCCCTCATCGTCAAAGTAGATTGTAGGAAGCTTGGTCTCGTGCAATACATGACAGTAATCGGGAGAGTGGCCAGCATGGCTGCAAAGGTGACAGTGGGCGTCACGATTAAGAAAATTTTTTTTTTTTTTTTTTTTTTTTTTTTTTTTTTTTTTTTTTTTTTTTTTTTTTTTTTTTTTTTCTCCTTTACACAGAAACACTCTGATTTTAAATGTATAATTCACTCATTTATTAAAATTCTTCAGCACCAAGATTGGTAAGCATAAGTTAACAAACACTAAGAAAAAATAAATGGTGACTTTCCTTTGTTATTAATACCTTTTTCTTTTTGAATTTTTTTTTTGTACTAATGAATTTAATTATTATTGAGAGTTGTATCATATCCTAGAAAATTACATATGGGTAGAATACTTCAAATATCCCGATCAGTGGGAGTGTGTTATGTGACACTTGCACCACAATCATGTCGATGTCTAAGCACCAGCGTAAAACGAAGGAATCCCCAACATTGGGAGTCCCATCGAACAGCCTATGTGAAGTACGCAATCCTCATATCACTGTTCAAGGATCTCTACGCGGTGGGCTATACAGCACTTAGGATAATGGTTCGAAAGTGGCCTGCCCTAAAACGATACATCACAGCACAAAGATCCTTCGTCGTCTATTTCGTGACTGGGGGAAGTCGAAGCTACCTTTGGGTACACTTGACGACTGGCATCCGCTCCGAACCCCCTTCCACGAGCTCTAAATCGAATCGATTTGTGGTCGTACAAATGCAACAGCCCCGGCCGTCGTTATGCCCTCCTTTCAGACGCAACAGGCCAGATAAGGAAAGTATGGGTTGGGCATTCCCAAAAGATTTTACGACGCAATGTTTCTCGTGACCCATTCAGAGAGGTTGGAGGAAAACTTAGCTGCGGCGCGAGTCATTGCTGATACCCATTTCGAATGGGATAAACACTACCTCGACCATGTGACATTAGTCCGATTTCGGAGCCTCGTGGCCGTCGAAAACGGGACCCCGGTGGGAGGCCAATCCCAAAGCACTCACCGAGAAAGAGCGCACGTTCAACAAGCACGTGCATAGCATACGCAGCCTTGTCGAAAATATTTTCGGTCGGTTGGGGTCAAGTTTTACGCTTTGACCTTCCCCTTTTGGGAAGGGAGCAAGCAATTGTCTAGTCTGGTTTGCTTTGCATTGTGAATAAACGCCATGCTTGGAACGTAAATTCACCATAGAATTTTTTCTAGGATTTAACTCTCATAGTAAAAACAAATTACTAACACTTTCCCTACTCTCACTACATGGAAAAAACTCCTTAGTAGAATTCTATCTTAAAAAAAGAGTAAATTAACCATGTTAACCAGCAACAAAAACAAAAAAAAAAAGTTAGATTCAATCATTACTAGAGTCATGGTAAAAAAGTAATTCTTTTTTTTAAAAGAGAAATCCGGCCATTGTTAAAAATTTTATTTCTTTGTTTTTGTCTTATTTTTTTTAAACCTCTTTTCTTAGGTGAAAATGATAATGAAAACTTATTTCATATGAGTTACAATTTTTTTTAAGTAAGTAAAAATACTGGTATCTTTGTGGTGGTCTCCGTAAAGACTTGTTAAACAAGAAAAACCAAAAAAAAACTCCTAGGATTCAAATGAATTAACTTGAATGGATGATAATCCCGATTCTGCTCAATGCTGAGAACAAACGCCCAACGCTTCCAAGACCCAATCCAAGTTGTCAACCCACAACTGCCTCTTTCTCCGCTCACAACAGCTGGTGATTGAATTGACCACTTTCGAGGGAGCACAGCCACTGCGAGCTGCGATCTTTGAAGATGAAAAGGAACAATGGAAAGCCCAGACAGCGCCATGTTGTGTGAGCTCAAACATGAAACGCTTAAAGAACAGCCTCCCGGCGATGGCTGGCTGCCCGAACGAAATTGACATCTTTGTGTCCGTTTATTGGAAACCGCTGTAACTTCTTCACCTACAAACTTCACGTTGTTGCAAAGGAGAACGAGGAACTCCAAGAACAAAGGGACCAACTATTCTTAGGGGTAAACTCGACAAACATCGCGGGAGAAAAGGCGTTGGCCGTTGAATCCACATCTTGATAGGACTTCGTTTTTTGTTACAGCAAATTCCATATATCCGTTTTTACGTTCGTAATCTCTACCGTAACAAAGTTATGGTGGAAAATTCTTACGGTGGAGGGTTATCGCCTACCAGACAGAAACCAAGTTTGAAGCTTGTTATGAACGAATTTTTTGCCGGTTGGCGTTGCACGTAACTTTTTTACAGTACAGTCAAAAAATTTTTTGTGAAAGCCTGACAACCCTCCCAACACAACGCCCAAAGTCCTGGTACCGTATCGTAAATTACGAATGTAAAAACAGTTTTTTGGAATTCGAATCTGCTGCTAACGCCTTTCAAACCCTTTGGGAGGTTCGCATTGAGTATATTTCGGTTCCATTTTAAACAGAGACCAACTGCGGTTGCAAGGCCGATACCTTTCCTTCCCTCCAATGTCTTCTTGTACATATTATTTTACAAAACCGATTTCATTCTCCTGCGGCATAAATAAGCGCACCTGATTTCGTACAGGTTCGGATATCACCAAAAGACCACCATGTGAAACGGCAATTCCTTCAGGAAAATATAGGCCCTCGACAAGACCAACCAGTTCAAGAGCGGACGAAAACACCTGAAGCCGATGGTTGTTGCAGTCGGCAAGGTAGACATTGTCATCGCCGTCGATGGCTATGCCTTTTGGGGAGTTGAATTCGCCATCTCCCTTTCCGCTTTTACCAAAGGTGGTTCTCAATTGGCCGCTTTCGCTGAACACCTGCACACATGCTTTTCCGGAATCGGTTATCCAGATGTTTCTGTTGGAGTCTACAGCCACTCCGGCCGGGGTTGCGTCGGATCCGAGCGCGACAGTTCTCTGGCAGATACCTTCGGCGGAAAGAATGACAAGGCGACCATTTCCTTTATCGGCTATCAATATGTTCCCCATATGATCCGTTGCTGTACCGCCGGGGGAGTCAAACTGGCCGTTTCCCGTTCCTGGGGCACCGAACTCCGAAACCGAAAAGGTGGCACCATCAACAACGACAGCCAAGTGTCTTTTGGCATCGGTGGCCAGTATGTCTCCTTTAGAGTTGATGGCTATCCCGATTGGGCACTGCAAGCCTCCGCGCAATTCTTTTTTACAAGCACCTTCCACCGAGAGGATGACTATCCTATGCCCAGTTGCGTCGGCGATAATAATTTCTCCTGCCGAATTCACTCCCACCCCTGAAGGGTAACCAAGCTCGCAGCTGGCCGCGCTCTTGAAATTACTCACGCACTTCCACGCTCGCTTCGCTGCCACCTGTGAGGTCGGATGTGAAAGGTGCGTCGTGGGATATCTGGGCAAACCTTGTGCATTGGCGTTGGCTGAGCGAGGTTTCCTAACTTGCGCTTGTGTTCGGTTGAGTATGATCTGCGAAGGAGATCAATGGCTCCTTCGGCGGTGAATCTGTCATCCGGTTCCTGACACCAACATCCTGCCACCAGCTCAGCCAGAAAGGGAGGCAAGTTAGATGGCAGAGAAGGTCTCCAGCCTTCCTTCACTGTCTTGATGATCTTAAACACTACGAAGAAATTGTAAAATACTCAATTCGAAAACAAAAAACTCACCGTCCATTTTCTTGAAAGGATTCTGTCCTGTAAGCAACTCATACAACAGAACGCCAACTCCATACATATCCACAGCCTTTTCATACTGTTCCCCTCCGAGCATCTCAGGGGCCATATCTGGTGTAGCAAATAGAAAATAAAAAACTTTCAAGAGCGAGGTGCCTACATGCGTAAGTCCCACTCAGTGCAGTGTGATTGATGTCAACCACTCTGGAACAACCAAAATCTGATATCGCAGTGATGCGCATGAATTCAGCGGCAGGAGAGCCTACCTCCAAGTTTCACACGACCAGATGAGTCGAAGAGGATGTTATGCGGCTTAAGGTCTCTGTGGATAATTTTGTTCGAGTGCATGAACACCGAACCAAGCAAAACATCCTGCGCGATCTGGACAACTTGTTCTACAGGCAAACCATCTGGGTTTCGCGCTAACAGCTTATCCAAACTGCCTCCGTCCATATATTCCATGATCAAGAAATAAGGTTTCGTCTTCGTGCAGGCGCCGAAAAATTGCACCTGGGGTAGTCTCTTAGCAAAGACACAATCGAGGGCAACAGCAAATAAAATAATAAACCCAGGTGTTACCACGTTAGGGGAACGAAGGCTAGCCATGATTTCTAATTCTCTAAAGAAAAGTCGCTCTGCTTCTTCGTCGGCGAGCCGCAACACTTTTACGGCTACGGTTTGTTGGCGCCACCGACCTTTGAAGACTTCCGGGACGAACAGACGTGAGCAAAACTCGCTCACCAGAGGGGAAAATACCTTCTCCAAAGGCACCGGCACCTATGCGGTCGCCACTTAGCAGCACTTCTTCAATCTCTAGTGGGTCGACCTCCCACGACCAGCTCACGGATTGCGGCACCTCGACAAAAGAAACTGCCGATGATTCTGCAGCGCCCCGAGTCAATTCGGACATCAGAAAGACAGGCGCACCTTCCCGTAATGACGCCAAAGCGATTTGACAGGCTTCCACATCAGGTCCAAAGCGCTGCTGCAAGTCCTCGCGCGAAAGCCCCATCAACATCTTCCCATCGGTCCTTTTGAAGGACTCCAGAAATTCCGCCAACCCCAACGTGTACAACCACAACGCAACATGGCATTTGGTCCATGTCGCTTTCTCGGTTGGGAGTGCGGTTGCTGCATAAAAAGCGGGTTACGTAAGAATGAAAGAGAGCATAGTGAGGATAACTTGCCTTTACAGGCGTCGCATATCTTAGTGGGACAAGCGGTGCTTTTGGAGCATTGTGACCCCACCACCAAGCAAGGCCTCTCCTCCATTACGTTCGAACAAATTTATTGATGCCGCGCGCAGATTTGGTGTCTGGAGGTGAATTAACTTTTGAGTTCCTGGAGAAGAAGGGTTTTTTGTATATTCTCGGAAATTAGAACCAGTTGCCCCGACAGGGCCTGCCCCCTACCCCCACAATTCCAGTGCGATGATTCAACCAGAACAATAAGTCAAAGCGGGACAGTGTTCTCTTGAAAAGGGTTACAGCAGGCAGTACATTTACTCAAAAATGAACTCATTGTCGCAGACTTCATCATCAGAAAAGACCATCTCTCTGTCTCCATTGCGGATCACCGTGCCTTGCAGGTCACCAAAAATTTTCTGTGCCCTCTGACGAAGGTCACGGATTTTGGTCCCCAAGGGGACGGTGGTCTTCTCTACCTTCCCGTTCCACCGCAGGCCCACTGTAGTCTTGCCAGCCGCTGGGCCAGGGGACGGTGGCGCCCGCACAACGGCAACGTCGAACTTGATGGCTCCTGCATTCTCGGCGACATCGTCCGGATCCAACCAAGAACCTTCGCCATCTCTCATCCCAGAGTTTTCGGTGAGGCCTTCTTTCACAAATGCCTCCAGCCTCAGGGCTCGTTCGCGGACTTCTTTGTTGGTGATTGGATGCTTTCGGATCTTTAACACCTCAGTCTTGCTCCCTGCGCTCACGGTGACAACGGTCACGTCGCCGGAGGTCGGCTGTGGGCATGGCCCTTCTGCGGACGAGAGAGGTCGATCTTCACGAGAGGCCCAATCTTCGAGGTGTGCTCATACGCTATCCCTTTCCAGTGCTCTTCGCCCTTCGAGAGTTTAAACTGCTCGGCGCGATCCCAGACCGCTCGGAGGATCAGCCGGGTGCTCAAATCGATGGTGACATTTCGATTGCGGTCTTTGTAATAGTTGGAGTGGAAGAAGATGTCCATTCGGTCAACTTCCAGCTTGGAGAGAAGTTCCTTTCTGTGCTTTTCCTTCTCCTCATGCTGCTCGATGGTGTCGTCAAACGTAACAACAACGATCGGACGGTACCCAAGTTCCCGTGCCTGTTTCATCGCAGAGTTAAGGCGCTCAATGGTTCCCGATTCGACGTAAGATGTTATGGGCGTCACCACGCAAACTGCGTGGACCTCGTTTTCTCGTCTGGGGATCATCTTGACTTGCTTAAAGCCATCCTTGAGGACCGCCGCTCGTTCCACCCCGACGTCGATCATTCCTTTCAAGAATGGTTGGTAGTTGATGCTCCTCTGTGCCTTCGGGTCATTTCCGTAGTCCTCTTCGGAGTCGCCCCAGGTGTCAAAGAGAAATAGAGGCACCACTTCGTTGCAATCCGTTTCTTGCAGGCGTTCTGCTATGCTGATGCGCACGAACTCTGTGGTGACGTGCTCCTGTTTGGGTGCAGCTAAGGCCACCTGAATCGGGGTAGTCCTGGAAGACAGACAAGTCGTGATGGCGTTCAGTAGAGCAGACTTTCCGGCGCCTTTGCGGCCCACCACCATCAGGTTGATCGGTCCCCACTTGCTTTCAAGGAAATCGGCTCGAAGCACCCCCGTCGGCAAGATCACGCTTCCGCGTTGGGTGATGGCTCCAATCGTGACCACATATTCAAGCTTTCCATGGAAACTCTCATCCGTCGCCGAGGCTTGGGTCCGGAACTCGGCGGTCATGCTGATGGATCCATCGCGAGAGATGACTTCCTTCGTCATGACCACCTTGTGTTGGAAGTAGTCGTTTGCAGGGAAGGCGATCTTCAGCCCCTGGGGGATGTCCTTGTCCGGTTGAAGGTTGGTCAGCTTGAGCTCGATGACAAGCGGGTCGCCCATCCGTACGCTCGGTCCGGTTTGGTGAAAATCGATTTCCAACAGGGGAGGCACCTCTTTCAGAGACTCCTAGTTCTCTTTCAGCATCTCGGCAAACTGCTTGAATTCGTGGTAATCTGAGATGGTGAAATAAAGGCCCTGCGTCGACATGGCCTTTATGTTCTCTTTTTTCACGCCAGCACCCACACCTATTCCATAGACCATGATGTCCGAGGGGGCTGTAGCCAGAGCCGGGCCTGGCTCTTGGCCTGGTGCGGGATCACCATCTGTGATGATAAACAGCACCTTTGTTATGTCAGAGCTGGTTGGAAACAACTTCAGGGCTTCAGTAATCGCTGTGGCCGTGAATGTGCCTTCTTTCATTTGCGTCATCTCTGTGGGGGAGGGATGGGGGAGAAAACGAGTAGATAGTGAGCATATGCAGGGACAAAAAAAAAAACTTCACCTGCAATCTTCTGCTTCAATTCTTGGGTGATTTTCGTTGCAGGGCTTTCGAGCCGAGTGTTGGTGGCGAACTGCATTACCGCAACCGCTGCTCCTTGCAGGCTTTCCACCAAGAGAGAAAGTCCGCACTTGAGCTGCCCTTCAAAGTCTTGCGTTCTTATTGAGCCTGAGCCGTCCACGAGCAAAACGCAAAACAAGGCGGCCTTGCTCCTTGTTTTAGTTATCTCAGAGAACTTGGCCGCAAGTCGCTGCATTGGTGCTATTTTCCTTGGCCCTTGCATGTCGAGTGGAGGTGTGTCTTTGTTTGTGAATGGATACAGAGAGAAAAACAAATAAAAAGAAAGCAGTGGGCTGCTGGTTGAATAGAAGCCAATCAGCGTTTCGGGATATGGTGTTTTCACACGTGCAAAAAAAAACCAAAAA
>Ga0209935_1001299_pt1 | contig 41411 bp, 41 predicted proteins | sample ThiBio_1000_plan_2_FD_183958 | JGI IMG/M metagenome (GOLD analysis project Ga0209935, IMG submission 183958) | Wastewater bioreactor microbial communities from Cape Town, South Africa - Thiocy_cont_1000_plan (SPAdes) | ecosystem: Engineered > Bioreactor > Thiocyanate-remediating >... | reverse complement strand
CGTTGGCAGGCATCAGTAGGATCCATGAAAATTACGGAAAATCCCTATGCAAATGCGGCTGTGAAAACGACTCAGGAACCGGGTATACGAATGAGCCACAAGAACCGAAAATTTAATGATTTACGAAAAAAGAACAAGATTATTCACGATAGTCGATAAAGTGGAACAATATGCAACTAGAAGGATCTATTTTCCCCCTTAGTGGTGAAACACGATAGATCTGAAATCTAAAGTAATTTGAACAATTTTTTTTTCTCTTTCTGATTCGACGGTCATCTTTGACTGTCAACTTTTTGTGTAGTGTTTGTTTTCTCCAGCTATACAAGTATAGTCTTTGGTAGAAGTTCAGACGCGCAGGAGCGCGTCTAATCTGAGTAGGGAGGTGTGCCAACAATGGCCACTTTTCCCATTTACAGATTCTGTTTTCCTTTTCGTTCTTATTTCTATGAACGATGATTGCGCTTATTCAGTACAACGAAACATATCGTTGTATAATAGAGTATCCTTCACCTTATTCAAATCGTGACAACTGCGCACAAAGCGAAGACCAATGAGTGTGTCACATGTGTATCGCATTAGTGTTGTGTAACGTTACATCTACTTATATTCTGTTCATTCTCTCTCTCTTCTCTTGACGTATATAAAGCGTGTCTCTCCTTTGTATTAAATATGATTTGGAGTCATGAAGTAGCTCTAAATAAATATCATATACCGAGAGTGGCGGTACGCTGCTTCTCCATTTCATCACTCGTAACGAAAAGAATATTCCACCTATTCATCGCGACCAAAATTCGTTACATATAGTATTTCGATATGTTTGAGTATTTTTTAAATCGTATCCATATTACTTAAGAAAAATATCTTAACTTATATTACTATGTTTTACTATTTTTAGTTGATACAATTACTTTCATGTACTTTTTAGTAGTACTTTTCTGTCTAAAAGTTCGAAAGCATAATAAAAGTTACTTAAAAAGTTTCACTTATTATTAATATTGCCGTGAGAAATCTACTTTGAGAATTTTAAAAAAGTTTTTTTTTTCTAATTTTTTTTCACATGGGTTGTATTGAAGAGATGTTTTGTATTGAATCTGTGAAGGTTTGTATTGTAGTCATTGTTTATTGTTATCACATATTTCATTGATAACTTTGTATTTTGTTTTATTATGTTGCTGGGATGATGGTGTATTCGCAATCGATAGTTGCAGTTATATTTGTTAGTCAGTGCTAACAAGACCTAAGTTTATTCGGAATGAATTTCTATCGAGAGTTCGATACATCCAATTGTACTTATCATATCGGAGGAGAGAGAGAAAAGAAAAAGAGATGAAGGAGGTAGTAGTCGAGAGGTTCCACTACCTAACAATGTTTGAAATATGAAGTTAAATTATCAAATTAATCTTGTCTGTCATATTGCTCGGTATCTTATATTTCACGTTCTAAAAATTCCAGGGACACTGAGAGCATCAATAGTCTTTCATTTAAACGTTCGTCAGCGATACATTATGTACTTCTTTCTGCATGTTTGTCTCTTCAAAATTACTTAGTTCCGAGAAAAAAAACTAGCGTAAAATAAAAAAGGACAACTAAATAAAGTTCAATTGTTCTTATCGAATATCCATTTTAGAATTCACTTTTTGCCCGTTGGTATTTGTTAATTATAGAATGTTTCTGAGATGAAACGAAGAACAGAAAATCATCAACAAAATAAAAACTCAAAAATATTTATTTTCATTATTCGAACAAGAATTTCTAGAATATTCAATGTGTCAGGGTGGAGATTTACTTCAGGCAAACGTTTACCTATATACTTACTCTGCCCATAAAATAGAAAGAAACAGAGCGCGATCACGCTAGAACTGTTTTTTTAAGTCAATCATGTCTTTTATTGTTTTGTTGAGCAGAGGATCTGAGTGGGGAAGAATCTGTTTCCGTATTGACAATGCTCTTTGGTAATATTCCAGCGCTTTTGAGTAATTAGCCATGTTGTTGTACATCACACCAATAACGTGGTAAGAATTAGCCAGGTCTGCGTGATTGTCAGGAAGAGTTCTCTTCAATATCTCAAGCTGTTTTTGGAAATAGTCTAGTGCTTTTGTGTAATCTTTCATTCTGTCACACACGCTACCAAGACTCATGTAAATAGCAGCCAAATTTGGATGATTATCTGGAAGAGATTTCTCTCTTATTTTAAGCGCCTTCTCATAATACTCAAATGTTTTCTTGTGATTTCCCATTTTCATATACACTGAGCCGATACACTCGTAAGTTCCACCCAATTCTGAACAATTCTGAGGTTGAATTTTCTTCCAGATTTCGAGACTTTTCATGTAATATTCCAGCGCTTTTTTCCAATTGCTCATCTTGTCATGCGTACTAGCAAGACAAACGTAACTAGTCACCAAACCTATATGGTTTTCCGGAAGAGATTTAAGTCTTATTTCAAGTGCTCTTTCGAAATATTCCAGTGCTTTCGTATAATCCTCAACATCCCTGCACGTACTGCCAAGACAAGTGTAAGTAGTAGCCAAATCTTCGTTGTTCTCTGGAGGAGCTTTTCTTCGTATGTGCAAAGCTTTCTTTAAATGTTCTTGAGCTTTCGTATAATCATTCATGTTGTAATACGTTAAGCCGATGTCGTTATAAGAAGAACCTATACACAGATCATTTTCTGGAAGAGCTCTCTGTTTTATATGAAGTGCTTTCTTGTAATATTCCAATGCTCGTATATAATCGCCTGTATCTCTGTATACCCAGCCAATATAATCGTAAGTAGTTGCCCAATCTAGATGACTTTCAGGAAGAGTCATCTTCAATATTTTCAGATCTTTCTCGAAATATTCCAGTGCTTTTGTGTAATCATTCATACTGCTATATACAGTACCAAGAGCGATGTAAATAGTAGCCAAGTCTGAATGGTTTTCAGGAAGAATTTTCTTTCTTATGTTAAGTGCTGTCATATAATATTTTAGCGCATTCGTATAATCATTCATCTTGTGATATATGAAGCCGATACTGCTGTAGGTAGAAGCCGTATCTGGATGATTATCTGGAAGAGATTTCTCTCTTATTTGAACTGCTTTTTCATAAAATTCCAATGATTTTGTGTAACTACGTAAGTTTTTGTACGCTGAACCAACATGATCGTAAATAGTTGCCAAATTCAAGTGACTTTTAGAGGGAGTGACTTTTAGTATTTCTAAATTTTTTGCAAAATATTCTAGTGCTTCCTTATAGTTTCCCATGCTATTACAGACAATACCCAGGTTCGAGTAAGATTCGGCAAGATCTGGGTGGTTTTGAGGAAGAGCTTTTTCTCTTATTTTAAGTGCTTTCATATGATATTCCAGTGCATTCGTGTAGTTATCCATATTATAACTTATACAACCAAGAACGACGTACGTGAGGCTCAGTTTAATATGATTTCCCGGAAGAGTCTCTGCTTTTATTGCAAGTGCTTTTTTGCAATACTCCAGAGCTTTTGTATAATCCTTCATCACATTAAATATACTACCCAGATTGTCGTAAGAATTAGCCAGATCCTGATGGTTTTCCTGACTAGCTTCTTTTCTTATCTGAAGTGCTAGTTCGTTATATTCCAATGCTTTCGTATAATTCCCTAGATTATAAAACACACAACCGAGACCAACATATGTAGTAGCTAGATCGAGATCATTTTCAGGAAGAATTTGTTTTCTTATTTGAAGTGCTTTCTCATAATATTCTTGTGCAAGCACATTATCTCTCATGCTTTCATACACACAACCTATATCGTTATAACAAAGGGCCACATCTGGGTGATTTTCAGGAAAAGCATTTTTCCTAATATTAAGTGCTTTTTTGTAATGTTCCAAAGATTTTATGTAATTACCTAGATTGTAATACACATTACCAAGATTGAAGTAAATACCAGCCATGTCTAGCTGATTATCGCAGGGAATACCCTCTCTGATTTTTAATGCATTCTCATAGTTTTCCAGAGCTGCCGTGTAATTATCAAGATTCTTATTGGTTAAGCCAATATCTTGGTAAGTTTTAGCCAGGTCTGAATGGTTTGGAGGTAGAACTTTCTTTCTTATTCCAAGTGCTTTATTGTAATATTCTAGCGCTTTGTTGTAATCCTCATTATCATTATACACAGTACCAATGTTGAAATAGGAAGTAGCTAGACTCGGATGGTTTTCAGGAAGCATTCTCGTGGATATTTCAAGATCTTTTGTGCAATATTCCAGTGCTTTCGTATAATTACCAATGCCCTTGTACGCAATGCCAATACTGGCATACGAAATGGCTATATCTGGATGGTTTTCAGGAAGAGCTTTCTTCCTTATTTCGAGTGCTTTTTCGTAATATGTTATTGCTTTCATATGATCGCCCAAATTGCCGTACACTAACCCGATATTATTATAAGTAGTAGAGAGTGAAGGATCATTTTCAGGGAGAATCGTTTTTGTTAATTCAAGTGATTTCTCGTAATATTCCAATGCTTTTGTGTAATTACCCATGCTGTCGTAGGCACAAGCAATATTACTATAAATTGGTGCTTTGGTCAGATGATCTTTAGGCATTATTATCTGATTGATTGCAAGAGCTTTTTCGAAAAATTTAACTGATTCGCTATAATTACCTTGAGAAAGTGTTGTCATTCCAAGCATGTGATATATATGCGCTTGTTCGGGTAAATTAGTGTCATCACTTAGCAATTCCTTGTACACGTTTTCGGCTTGATTGTAATCGCCAACTTTAACTAATAAATGACCCATTTTCGACCATCCTTCGCCTCCTATCTCCTCTTTCATGTGTTTGGTCAATCCACTTAATTGTACATCATTATCATCTGTCAACGTTAATTGAACTTCCCAAAGTCTTTTGTTTACTGCATTTATTTTGATTTCGCCTACACGGAATACTGTGTGCATGGCGAAAAGGATTTCTTGCTCACCTCTAATAGCCGTGTAATCATCGATAAGAGCGAATGGAGTCGATAATGTTGAGATGTTTTCTGGATCAATTGTCATAATGAATAGTATCCCTACTATGTCCTTATTTTTACACAATGTTCGTTCAACAAAGCCCATGGATACATTCTTATCCATACTGGTTGATAAAAAATTGTTGAATGATAAAAGACCATCACTGGTATCGCGAAGGCGTTGAAAGTCTTCCTTTGAAAGACCTTGACCACGATAAACAATAAATTCTTCTTTGAATTTATCTGATTGTCCTTGATGGAGTTGTTGAAGTTGCTTGTGGAGATGGCGTATATAAAAACTCATTTTTAACATTGTTTCCATCTGCATTTGCCGTAGAGCTTGATTTAACATACCGTATAAGAAAATTTCAGCCGTATACCACCACACAGGTGTTTTACGACTATAATCATCTTGAAATTCTTGCAATTCACCCTCGTTGATGCCATGTTCTCGACAATAGTTCGCAAGTTTCTTCATATCTTCAGTAGAGTCATCTTTAATTTCGAGTACAACTTCTTTGAATAACAATGTGTACATGTATGCTGACGGTAATTGATCGGTATTATTCTTATCTAATGTTGCTGCTTCTATCATTTTCTTCGATACAAAACTCATTGAAATCATTTCATAGTTGCATCCACGGATTGCCTTATTCAACGATTGGTAAATGAATTGGAACGAGCCATATATTCCTTCAATCTTTGGCCATTTACTAGCCCATTCTTCGACTTCTATTCTATTGCCACCAAGGATGTAAATGCCATCCAATCTGGTGATCCGAATGATTTCTGGCACGAGGTGCTGACATAAATCTGCCGATGAAATGACGAAAGCTTTATCTTCGTCCATTTTATTCAGATATTCGTTACATTGTTTCGTTGTTCGGCAAGTTTTTACCTCTTGAACAATTTTACGAAGTTCTGTTAAAATATTTTGATATTCATCCTTGTTCTCATCGATGTTTTCATCGACCCAAATAAGTAAGTAATTTGGACGAATTCTTCGTTGTGTGGGAACAGATTTTGAAGATGCGCTCATACTTGCTATTATAAATTCGAGTAGAGAACGTGTTTCGTGCGGTGATTTTTTCTACAGATTGATGTAGAAATGTAGCCCAGTGTATCGAAGTTTGTTTTATTACAAAAGAAATATCAACTACAGAAAGAGTAGAATTTTAAGGTGTCTCTGTCATTTGTTTTCATTCTCTTCAGCAAAGAATAAGAAAAATAGATACAGAAAATATTCACTTTCACATTAATGAAAAGATAACGTTCTTTCTTGATAAAAATCAAGTGAGATATGAAAAACAAAAATTCTTGAATCAAAGTTCTTCATAAAGTTGAAATTGTTTCCAAATTTTTACCATCATTTTAATGCCGATAAATAATTATTTTTCAATAATAGTTCAATAAAAATAATAACGATATGTGATGTATTTTTTGGCAATCGATTTAATTAATAATTCGATGACGCTTCGAGCAGTTACATTTTCATTTTTGAAGACAAAGTGATAGAAATAGATATAAAATGCAAATAAATATGGATGAAGTTTGATGCTCAGCTTTGAGCACTAATCGTAAGTCTTTTTCGAGTTGGTAAAACTTCATCACCTGTTTCAAGATAAAATGGAACACTTGATACCATCTTCCATCCCCGTATTCGGCCTTGAGGGTGAGTTGAGAATATCAGTTTTTACCACTATCCGGATTTCAACTGACTTTAAAATTCATCAGTATCATCTAGGCATGCACCAAATCCAAATGCACTTGCTAATTGAATTATCTTAGGACAGATCCATTTTAAGACAATAGCTAAACCGCCTTGCAGACCAAGTAGAAATGATATAAGATAAATTATATTGAAATTTTCTATATAAGTATATGAACATATCAATGGAGAGCATTGCTCATAGTATGATGAATAGTTTTTTGTTATTTGCCATTGATCAGTGAAAAGATTTTTAAGTAAGTCTTCTACTGTCATTTTAATTTGAGATTGATTGGCACTTAAAAGATATTCGAGTTGATCTGGATAATTTGTATATTGTTTGATAATATTAATACATGATTGATTATAAAAACATTCCAATGTTGAAATAAGAAATGATTCACTTAGTGTACAACCAATTTTCAAACCCTAAAGTCGGATTGTGTCTGATGAATTAGTGTCAACGAAATATGCTTGACTTGTACAATTTGAATATAATCCACATGAACAATTATTATCATAGATTTGAGCTATATTGTCGCAGAAAAATAAATTTTCAATTGAGTCGAGCAGAGATGAAACTGGTTTAAAATTTGTACCATATGTCGATATAATAGCATTTCCAAAATTGATATTACGAATTAAGAAGAAAATAGAATTGACTGAATCGGGAACATTTGATTTGGCTCTGTCAGTTAATAAACCAATATGTTGATTGAACTCATCTTCAGACATCAATTGTTTCGATACAAATATTGTTGAAAGAACTTGTTCAATCGAATTATTCACTGTTTCGGTTGAGATTTTACATAATTCTGATAGATATCGAATATGTGCTAGAATAAAACGACGAAAATCTCTCTCGTCATATCCTGACATATTTAATGGTAAATTAATTGCAAGCTTATTGATCATTTCGTTTGAAGCAAATATACTTGAGCAAATGGGATGGAATGCTGCTTCAATAACGATAAATTGACGGTATATTGATGATATTGATGAGCATGGACATTGTATTTTATCACCATAGTTTTGTGTGAGTTGATTATATCTATCAAATGTTGGTTTGTTCAATTCTTTTATAGTAATTTGCTGTTGAATGACAGAATAAATTGAAAGAATAATAAAAATGATGATAAGTAAGACAATATAGAGGCGAGTGGAAAGTTGCCCGAGATGTTTAGAAGTCATTCGATCCACATTGCTTCCGAAAGTACGATGTGGAAATAGGTTTAAACTTGTAAAGAGCTTATATAATGATTGACTCATTTTTTGTTTGATTAATTTAATTCGATCAGACCAATTTTGGTCGACTATTCTTTTTTTTGTTGTTGTCTTTGTTTTTTCTGTATTGTTGAAATTAATTTAGTAATGAAGTTGCCTAAATGAAGCGTGATGAAACCCAATGATATAACCAATCCACCAGTAATCGATAGTAGTATAATTATTATTTCAATGATATTCTTTGAATGAATTCTTTCTGAATAAATACAGTAGCTTGGTGAACATAATTGGTAAAATGTTTCATATGAATACGATGGATTCCATTTTTCGATCATGATTTCTTTCAATATTGTTGAAATCGAATCATTTGAAAAAAATCGAGTCAGGGTAGAATTGTAGACAAGAGGATGCACATTGAACCATATAGGGTCTAGAACGTACCATTGATATGATTGATTTATATAATTCATGAGAATTGAGAAACATGTTGCATTCGAATAGAAACATTCTAATGTTGATAGAAGAAGTGAATCAACTTCCGAACAGCCGACAATTGAACCAGGTATCACGTAAGATACACTGTAATTAGTAACTGTTGCATAGCTTGGAGTAAGATCAACATCAAAAATAGCAGATGATCTTTGACAATGCGGAGCTGTCGAACAAATGCAGCTGGTCATTTTAGAATAAATATCTTGAATGGATGGTGAAGAGAGCTCTAGCTAAAATTTGAATGTGAAATAAGCAATAGAAATATATTGATTATTGCAAGCATACCTCGAACGATTGTTCGTTGTTCGTTGTTAACATTTTCACAAATTGAACAGTATACTGATTAATTATGTAAAGATATTTTGTATATCTTGTTATAAAAGGTTGATCAACCTGTGTATGAAGATTGACTGCATCGATGAGATTATTAAAATAGATAATTGTTGATTGGGAGAATTGATTGAGAGTCTTCTTAATCTGTAAAAACGAAATTATCTTCAGTGAGCATGTTCGAAATAATCAATGAATCAAGCAGAAATTCATTGATAGAATTGAGAACTGTTTCATTTGCAAATTGACAAAGTTTATATAATAATTGAAATTGTTGACTGGCTCTATTACGCCAATCTTGATCAGCCGAGTCAGTAGCACTTTTTTCAACAGAGTTATCCATCGTTCTGAAATTAAATCACTTGAATATATTTGATGTAATACTGGAGAAAATGACATAAACTTATGATAAGGTATTGTCATAGTTGAGCAAGGACATCTCAATGTGTATAAATTTTGCAGATCGACATAGGTATTCAATGATGGATTTGAAATACTTACGATAACCGTTTGAGTACTCAAAGAATTGAAGAGAAAAAGAATAGCGACTATCATGATGAGTAAGATCAAGTAAGCACGCGTCGTTTTTTTCTGTAGTTCAATATCATCTTCAGTACGTTTATCAGGATTTTTGAATAAGTTCAATTCTTGTAAATATGTTTTGCAAGACTCAAAAACAATGCTCAATGTAACTTGATTTACTGTTCGATGCTTCAATTTGAAAATAATTTCAACTATATATAAATCGTGAAATCAAACGCAGTATTAAAATCAAACCACCATAAAAACTAATGAATAATGTGATCGCATAAAAATAATTTATTTTATCTGTTGTCGTATAGGTACATGTCGAAGGATTACTATTATGAAAATAATTCGAGTAATTTATTGTGGTTATCCATTGATCAATGAAGAGATTCGATAAATTATCATACACAGTGAGATTAGTATTGTTTGAAAATAAAACATAATTACAGGGTGTCCCAAAAATCCGTTAGGAAAGTTTTCATCAATATCTCCTATGGTACATAAGCAATTAAATAGTCTTTTTTATAGAATGATAGTGTATTCTCTTAAGTTTTATTTCATATCATTTGGTTTACAACAAATGTTCAAAATGATCACCATCACTCTCAATACATAAATGCATCCTTTTCACGATATTTATAGAAACATTATTCAAAGTTTCTATAGAAATTGATTTGATTTCGTTGTTGATTCTTCTTCGTAATTCAGTTAGCAAAAGCGATCAAATGTAGCTTTAATACAAACTTCAGTTGGTGTATTTTTACCAAATTCCACCTGCAACTTTCATCTGACGACCACAGGCGACTCAAATTTGGCCATTAACCGAACTATTTTTATTCTAAGGTCGATCGGTACTGACATCTATCTGAAAGTACATAAAACAAAACTTAAGAGAATATACCATTATATTGTAGAAAAAGCAATTTGATTCCTCATGTTATACAGGAGATATTAATGAAAACTTTCCTAACGGATTTTTGGGACACTCTGTAGTTAAATTAAAACTTTTCTAAATCAAAAACAAATGTTTCCTGAAATCCAGATAGATAGAGATAGTGATAGAACATACTTGCTGAATTGATGGGAAAAAGTCCGTCAACAATTGCAGACACTCAGTTTGATATAAACAATCTAATGTACTGTTGAGAAAAGCTTCGAAAGGACTACATCCTACAAAGAATCCATTGACGAATCTCGTATCTTTGTTGAGGATGAGGCTGCTGTATGTGTAGTATCGGCGATTCATATTATTTGTTTCTGGCATATATGGAGTAAGGGTTGCTGGACCAATGACATAAAAAGTACCACAAGTAATAGTGGACAATGAATAGCTAGTAGTAACTTGTGGTATATAATAGCTAGCTGACATTAAAAATGGTTGAATGGTTTCATTAAAGAGTAGAACAAGAAAGAATACATTGCTATTAACGGCCGTAATGTAGTTATCTGCTTGAGCTACAATTCGAAAATAGCTAATAAACGAAAATATTTGAGTTGATAAAATATGTTTAGAAGATTCAACAGTAGCATTAACTTCCGAATGAATTTTTGATTCTGGAAGAAGATAAACACTAACAAATTCGTTATTATCGATATCAATCTCTTTCTTTAGTGTAATATCTTGAGATAATGAACAAAAACTGGATAACAATTGAAACTAAATCAAAAGTAAAATCTAGTATTTGATTATAGTTCGAAATGCGATTTATCCAACCTGAGAACTAGCCATTGTTCGAAAGTCAGCTAGTCCATAAGCACTTCGATTTTTGAAATATAACGCTTCAATCCATTGCTCAGTGATGAAAAAAACTTGAGTAAACGGGATGAAATTGAACTGTATGCGAAACAAAATTTTTATAAGTTGTTGTGATTGTCGAACATGGACAAGACAGAAGTTCGCCATGCTCAGAATAGAGTTCTTGAAATTTTTCTGAATCAATATTTGAAATAACAATTGTGCGAGTTTGTGGTTTCATTAAAGTCGCATAGAACAGCACACATATACACACTGGAAAAAAGTAATCTGAACACACTATTTTTCTGAGAATTAAAATGTACTTATGAGCAGTAATATGTATAACCATGTTGTATATTTTTGTTGTCGGAGAACCATTGCTGGATCTCTTGATTCTTGTTCATAATCGTCTTCATCAGGAATGAAAAGATTATAATTTTTTATTCGATGGAATAAGAAATTCCACATTCTTTTAACACTCATCTTCTAACAGTGAAGAACAACTTTTAAAAATTTTACTTTTCTGAGAATGATTTTGTTCTGTGTGCGGCGTGTGCTATTAATTACGTTTATTCGGAGAAAAAATATGTCTACGCATATTCTATACTGGTAATGAACATGTTCTTGCAAAATTATTTCAACCATATCTTCAATCAACAAAATGATTTTTTAAAAAGAACGCAAATTTTTATCATCCGTCAGTTTAAAAGTGAACATACTGCTATAGTTACTTCTTCAGATAACCAATCTAAGAAATTACGAGAAAAAATACTCTTAAATTGTTTTCACAGTTTTTTGTGCAGCAGTGGCAAAATTCTATGAATATTAACTAGTGGAGGTACCCGCTACAAATCATGGTACTTTAGTCAGGTATGTGAAAAAACTCCTCCAACATTTTGTAATAGCTATATTTCTGCAACCACTGAAGTAATTTGAAAGAGTATAGAGCATTTCAAACTGTACATATAGTGTAAAAATGAACATGATTGCTCAAGAAATGAGAGAGAAGATATGCATTCGACAATATTAAGCACGTTTTTTAACACGATTTTTTTAGATTCTGTGTGAAATTTGTTCCATTACATGTTTGATTAATTTTCAAAAATGTATAATTCATTCAAGAGAATGAAAAGTACTCTACTAGAATCGAACAAATAATTCACAACATTAGGAGCAAATAAACCGAGAACAATTGTCATTTGCATGAAACTAGATAACATGCCACGTAAATGTGTGGGAGCGATTTCAGATGCATAAAGTGAACAAGAAAATGGTGAACAACCAACACATGCACCTTCGATTATACGTCCAATCAGAATTAATATCATCACTTGTTTAGAATCACCAGGTGCAAATATAATCATCAATGCACCAATTATAAAAAGGGCACCTGATGTAAAGATAATTGCACAACGACCGAATTTCTCAGCTATCGAAGATGAAAGAAAAAAAATGCACCAAGAAAACATCGAATATTGTAAAATAATGTAAAAAATATTAAATATCATCGGTAACCAGATGAACGATTAGAAACAGATAAATTACAAATAATTTATTTCCATATACACCAACACAAAAATCATTTTTAAATGAACTCATTACAACAATACCTCCAGTGATATCTCGATGGTATCCAAGAAACCATCCACTTAACGATGCAAAGCCAGATAACAACATAGCTACATACGATTTACCAGATCTTATATTTTTATGTTTCTGTTCTTCATCACGAAATCGTCTTTCAGGTTCAACTATCAATTCCGTTGGCATGCTATTCGAATCAAATAGAATGAAGAAAAAAGCAAATCGAATAAATCATCCATTATACTAACAATTATTTCTTGTTTTAATCTATACAATGCACTTTTATTACTGATCGCGAAATCTGGATCGAATTATTATGATTAATGCTCTGATGAACACTATTAGACCATTCAAACACGATTGCATCACGATGAAAATTTCACGAAATACAGGTAATGGATTTGGTGCTTGCTTCAATGCATACAATATTTAAAACTTCATAACACAACGATAATAATAGATATTTATAAAAATGCGCATATATTTTATTCAAATCAATCGTTACAGATACGACACGAATACAAAAATCGAAGAAATATTTTTGGAAAATATAATAAATATTTCGTAAGACGTCGTTTATACGCTGATATAATGGTACTAATAGATGAACATAAATATCAGATACAATCTTTGGAAGATACTCATTGACGAATAGTCGAATATGTTGATAAGCAAATGCACTGGTTTCACGAAAAGAATCAATTGTATATTGTACACAGATAGAAAGATAGGGTAAGACGTTTTGTAGTTTAGTATATAAGAGTATAATCCAAGTCTCAAGATATTTCGACTAGCTAATATTACTTTCATGATGGCTGTTCTCACGTAACAAATCATTTTCGTTAGATTATTTTGTATATCCATCGATAGACTGGCAAGATCTTTTTGATCCATGTAAGAATAGGCACAATTATGTTCAAGCAACAGAATCGAATTGTTGGTACATAATAATTTGTCGTATGATCCGCTTGATTATGTCGTGTAGAAAATGATTCATTATTAGTGATCAATGATAACACTTTCAAGGGTAAAAGACAGATTGATCCTCTGAAGAAATTGCGAAGATCATTGTACGGACTTGCACTATTATCTGAATGTGCTGACATTGTGTTATGTTCAGATTATGAATAACCCCTGTTGCATAAGTCTTGAGACAAATTTGTAAGATATACATCCAGGGTTAAAGAAGTTTTTTTTTCGTTCTCTCTATATCATGTGATAGAATGTCTAAAGAGCTTTAGTCTGATATAAAATAAATCGTTTTATTCTTCACTCAAATAAAAATGGTGCGCTTCGAAAGAGAATATCTCGCTAAGCGAATTGTACAACACTAAGTGAACATAGCCAATCGTGAAAAAAAATCACTGTAAATCATTTTTTACAAGAACGAATTCCACGTTCCACCATATATCGAATCATCAAGAAGTACGAAGAAACAGGTGCTATTGGTGATAAGACCAGAACTGGTCGTCCTAAGAAACTATCGTCACAACAATTGAATCGATTAAAACACTTGGCTGATCAAAAGACTGGAATTTTTTTACGTCACATTGCTCCCAAATTTAATGTGAATATTTCGACGATAAGTCGGCAATTAAAGCATATGGGTATCATGTATCGAAAGCGAAAACGTGCACCGAAATATACCGAGAAACAAGTCCAAGAAATTCCAACAAGTGCACGACGCTTGTATCGAACATTGTGCAGTGATAATTTCGAATTAATTCTGGACGATGAAAAGTATTTTTTGCTACACAACGAATCGATTTCGGCTAATCGTGGATTTTATACATCTGATTCAAGTGTTGCGCCACCTGAAGTTAAATTAAAATTTAATCAAAAGTTTGAGCCGAAAATCATGGTATGGATAGCTGTATCCGAAAGTGGTATCTCAAAGCCTTACTTTGCACAACAACATGAAGCTGTCACAGAGAAAATTTATTTAAACAAATGTATTAAAGCACGTTTAATACCATTTATCGAAACCTATCATTCTAAAGAAAAAGTATTGTTTTGGCCCGATTTGGCTCGAAGTCATTATGCTCGACAAGTTATTGACTATTTGATGAAAAATGCTATCAGTGTTGTATCACAACAAAACAATCCACAAAATTGCCCACAAGCGCGTCCAATCGAGAGTTTGTGGTCAATTCTGGATCAGTTGATATATGCTCATGGTTGGGAAGCAAAAAGCATCGAACATTTAAAACGAAGAATTGTGAAAAAGTTACGTGAAGTTGATATCAAAGTTGTACAAGCCATGTTTTCGGACATCCGAAAGCAACTTCGACGAATTGCTGATAAAGGTCCTTATGAAGCTTGTTCTTTTTAATCTTTTGTACATAAGTATTAGTACTCTCTTTTGATATAGGAAATAAAAGATGAAAAGTTATTGTTCGAAAAAAAATAATAAAACAGATTTGTCTCAAGACTTATGCAACAGGGGTTATATTACTCAAAGAAACCAATTAAATATTCTCAGCATTTCAAGGATTTTCTTTTTGATTTTTCTTTAAAAAGTCTGCTATTTGATGAACGCAATAAAATTCATGTCTTAAAAACCTTCAGACTGTATATGTCAACATTCGATCGTAATCGCACTGGGAAAATACCGAAAGATTTCCAAATGAACGAAGAAAAGTACACAAATATATGTTTACATCTCTTTTCGCAGAAAATTCCCTCGAGTATTCCACGTCAACTATCGTCAATAGACAAATAAATATAGAAAAAAAAGACTAGGCACACTTTTCAATTGAATAGTCTCAGTATAATTTGTAAAATCAAATTGTCATTGAAAACATAGACATGGGAGCACATATGTGCAATGCTTCGTCACCAATCGATCAAGCCGACATCGAACAAATTGAACAACTTGTCAACGATTCTTTTCAGGAGATCATCGAAAACTACCAGGTTACTATTTTAACAACATCGAACATTTCGAATACAATTAAATCATTTGATATTATTTAGGAAGAGAAAAAGAGTATCGTTGAACAAATGCGTCGAGCAGCACCTGCACCTTATGAAAATCTTCGTTTATCGGATTATCCAAAGAAAAATGAAACACAAGTCAATAAATTAGCTTTTCAAAGAGTTGTAACAGTAGAAGCCAAAAAACGAATTGTTAACAAAGTTATTCAACAAATTCAACCGAGAATTGATTCCAAAGTACCAAATGCAACATCATTAGAACGATCTCTCATAGAAAAAGCTCTGCGCAAAGCGGTTGAACAGGCAGTCGATAAAGCTATTGACAAGCTCGTAGAAAAGATTAATAAAATCAACAATTAGAACCAATTTATCCATTCTTTACTTTTATCAAATAAATATTTTTAACTTGCGAAAAAATCAAAGATTCTGCTTCTATCTAATTATTTAAAATCTCCATTTTGTTGCTACAGCTACAATACCAATTGCTGTTGCATTTTGAACTGAATCATCATAAAATTGTGCATTCAATTCATTTCGATCACATTGATATGGTATCCATTGGAAGTTTTTGAATTCTACATCAAATCACAAACCTTTGTTACTTCATTTTGCTGAAACACGAGATAAACTCGTTGACATGATCAAATTGATTTATATACGATTGAGCGAAGATAAATATTTTCTTAATTTAACTGCTAATCCTTTTCCAGGAAAAGATATGTTTAACAAACGAAAATATACACAATGGTGAAGATAAGCCATGATTCCATTTCTCAAATTATCATTAGTCATCATCAATATTTCAACAAATATTTAAGCCATATTTATGCGAGATGTCAAGCATATTTGTATAAATAAACACTGTATAGTAGCAGGTTACGGTATATATGCCTGATTTCGGAAAGTTTTCTTCAAAAATCTGAGTTTTGAAAAATTGTGTTGCAACGAAAAACCTGACTGTTCTCTGAAATACCATGGATTCAGATTTCGATGAAACCTTTTCTGATGAACTGACAAGTGGTGACTCTGAAGATGATTCTTTATTAATCGAAGAACTCAATCAAACTTCAATCGATGATTGGGAATGGGAAGTTGACAATTCAAATTTCTCTACTTCTTTCAATTATTTCGATGACCGTCCATTAGAAAACAATGTCGTTCAACCAATATTTATGGGAAACAACGACATATTCAAAAAGGTGAAGATGCATCAAACTGGAAAGAAGTTGATGAAAATCAAATGCATGCGTTTCTCGGTGTTTTACTTATAATGGGATTTCACAAGTTGCCTCGAATGCGGGATTATTGGAGTCAAAACAAGAATCTGTTGACACCAGCTGTTGCCAACACGATGACAAGAAACGAATTTCAACGGCTCTTTTCGAACATTCATCTGGTCGACAACTCAAAAATACTTTCGAAGAACTCCTCCTCTTATGATAAATTGTACAAAGTGAATAAGATTTTCTCAGTCTTTTGAGAAGAAATTTTCAAAAAAACTATTCACTTGGATCATGCATTTCAATAGATGAGGCTATGATAAAGTTTAAGGGTAGATCCTCCATCAAGCAATATCAACTATTGAAACCAACAAAGAGAGGTTATAAAATTTGGGTCTTGGCAGAGTCGAGTACAGGATATGTGTATAATTTTCAAATTTACACTGGAAAAGATGTAGTCATGTCATTGATAGACGGAATAGGGCTAAAGAATCGTCATTTATTTTTTGATAATTATTTCACTTCCTTACAGTTACTTCACAAATTGAGGGTGAGAAAATTTTCAGCGACTGGTACAATTCGTTCGGATCGAAAATATTTTCCTGCTGAATTCAAGAAAAAAAAGAAACTTAAGAAAGGAGAATATCAATATCTAACGTGCAATGGTGTTTCTGTGATAAAATGGATGGACAAGAAGATAGTTTTTGTTGCATCAAATTACTTTGATCCTGAAGTTGAAGGAGAGATTAGTCGAAGAGATGAAAATGGAAATAGAAAGCAAGTCTCTTGTCCGTTACCAATTGTTCAATATAACAAATATATGAGAGGAGTGGATTTGACTGACCAAAATATTAAGTACTACACAATTGATCGGAAGTCAAAGAGAAACTGGTTAAGAATATTTTTTCATTTCCTTGGTATGTCGTTGGTGAATTCATACATCTGTTACAAGCGTCTTTCTAATCGTAATATCAGCACTGCATTGATAGGTAGTTACTGTAGTAGAAAAAGACTAGGGAGACCTTTAGCAATGAGTAATCAGACGAAGGCACGTATCGAAGAGAGTATTAGTAGCACAGAAAATTCTGGAGAAGTGCAACTGTTAGCTCAAATGCCCGAAGTAACTTTTTTGTGGTGTCGGTTTGTGTGCAAAAAAATGTTTTTCTTTGTACCATCAAAATTATGTATATGAACGTTGAAATGAATCGATAGATAATGCTCTAATCAGCCTCTTTTTTATTTTAATCAAACAAAACATCATGTGATATCATCGAGACACTTAATAGTAAATTTTCGCAGACATAAATTCAATAAAAAAAAAGTCGGGACTCAAAGGGTTAATATAAAAACTGCCAACGATTATGCACACTTCAGCTCTTCCTGGGAAATTTTCAACTAAAAGAACAGCAAATGCAACACAGTCCCTACCCGATTTAAAGCAAAGTAAGAAATATGCATTCTTTTCCTGTTTTTTGCGTCTTATAAATGATAACCATAGTCTATTCTTTCATTCTTCTATTCATTCAAGGAAATTTCTCACTGATAAAAAAGATCTTTCATTAAATACCATCACGTCGTGCATTATATTCCACAAAATTTTCTTTCAACACACTATTAAAATGGATATTCTCACGATCAATTTATCTTCAAAGAAAATTTAATTTATTTTACGCATTCAAGTACAAATTGTTGCTCTGCAAATAAGGTAAAGCCAGTGATGAGATAAATCGGTGAAATTCGAACGAAACCGGTCATGACAGTACTTCCTCGGCTATTGTCCATGAGACCGAATCTAATCCACCATCGCCATAGATAACTAAAGCTTCGAATGATACTACCAATAATCATCTACTATTCTCAATTCCTTTTGTTCTCAGTGGATTTATTATATTCCAGCATTAATATTTTCGATTCTTTCATATATTAATCTAGTTCATTATATTTTTCATAGGTGCAAAAACTGTAAATACATCGATTAAAGTAGTCTGACACGAGTCAGAAAGAAAAAATTAGCGGCTATAGCCGTACGATCGAAGTCATTTCAACACATAGTGAAGGTTATAAAATACTTATTATAAAAGAGAGAAATATATCTGCATGCTTTTCTATGCATTTTTGCCATGTACTTTTCACATAATTGTATATATTAGTATTTAACTAGTATGAAACGCATGAACTTTCACCAAAAATCAAATGAATATTTGTATTATCATCAGCAGCGGAGACAACAGTAAAAACAGAAAGAAATTTGAAACATCTGTGTACAGCTGATTTAAAATAGAAAATCATCGGGCATCGAGTGCAGATATGTTGTTTTGTAATGCATTCAGCCATATATACATATGGCAGTGAGGATAGTGAACATCGAGTTTGACCATTTAAGGAGAATTTATTGACGTACAAATAGAAAAAGCGTTTAAATATCGTTATGCTTGCTATCTTGTTGTGAAACGACACTATGATAATAATGCAAATTTTATCAAACATACAGGATTTTAAAAGATGAAATTTTTTTATATATATGTCAAGTGCAAGTAAAAACTTTTTACTTGCTGTACTTGTACTCGTGCGAGCGCTGAATTACAGAAAAGTGTTCATATTGTTTATTACAATGTATGAACAATATTCGAAAGCAATGGTTAACAATTAGTAAATAGCTGAAAGAATATTATTTATAAGCATTGAAGAACAAGGATAATTGGCTTCATCATTTTTTGTTTTAGATACGTAAAAAGAACAGCAACGATAAATGACATCCGCTGAAATCCAACAATACGTGCCCAACAGATACCTTATTTAACGAAAGAAACGAAATATGAAGATTTTCTCTTATGATAATAAGCATATTTTGTTACGTGCCTCTAGAACTAACTTATCAGTAGAACATGGAATGAATATTACTAACGTACGATAAAAGGAAATATATATCTAAATATCCATCGTGATTGAAATCACCGACGGCTACATGACGAGGATCGGAATCAAATTCATTCACTTGTTCACTTGATCGCATGAAAGTATGTCGACATTCTCGACCTAAAAATTCAACAAAATTCATTTTTCCTGTATTGAACAGAAAATATCAAAATATGACAAGAGCATCAATACTTATATATAACCAGTTTTCTATTGTGAGATTGAATGTGTTTTTACTCATTTGTAATACGAAAAACTAGAATTCTCGTTCTCTCATTATTTTTATCTTATAAGCCATATGATCAGATTAAAGCCTTCATCAACAATATTTTACGCATGATTTAGCATTGCTCCGTATTGAATAGCTATATATTTATTTATTTAAGTTTTAATACGACCAAAAAAGCACCAAATTAGAGAATGAATTTATTTTAATGTCACAATTATACTTATATCGAATGAGAGTGAGGATGTCGCATATATGGTACAAGTTCTAAAGCATGTTGATAATATGATAATGCAAGAGGATAATTGTGTTCGATTTATTCATGGATTAAACCGATATTTCGATAGATTTGTCCAATATCTGGATGTCTATAGCAGTTTTGTTCGTGATACAGAGATAAAGATTTCATATAAAATTTCATTGCTTGATCGATTTGACCAAGTTTAAAATAAACATAGTCAATATGATTGTAGAGAATATTTTTAGGATTAACATTCAATTAAACCTAATACAATGAAATGCAATATAAGACTATAGGTTTTATTTGTTTGAAAAAGTGTGTTGATATTGCTTTTAAACAATAGTTACGTGCGTCTGTTATTTGATCATATTCGAGATAGATCAGTTGAGGGTGTTGAGGGTGTTGAGGGTGAGGGTGATTTGACAATAATTAAAAAGGATAATTCAACACGTTTCACTGAATCATAATAAACAAAAATGAAGAGAAAATTTATTGATACTTTTTCTATGGTCTCCACGCTAATTTGGCGAGTTAAATATCCATCTCGAACATTTTCGGAATGAGTCGATTTCGAAGTATATACACCAGTTGGTTTTACTTGTGTTTATAGAATAGACTCTGCTAAGCGAAAACATCCGATCTACCCAAGTAAAAATAATCTTCGTTTTTTGTTTGTAAAAGTTCCGTTAACAAAGTCTTGAAGATTTCTAACAAACCATCGAATATAAATGTTTGGATGATTTTAAGTGTCATGCTCTTGGCTGTTTTGTCTTTAACAGGCTCAGTTATATCGATCTATGCATTACTTCAAAACACTAACGGTAAGAAAGAAAAGAGAACTTTTTTAGAAATACCAGTTGATATGATAGTTCTGTACAGTGGCAATCGATCATCTTTGAATAGTGCGAAGTTTCAAGTAATTGGTATTGCCTATGGAGCTAGTAATGGCTATGATACAGGTACATTACAAATACTGACCGATGGTGCACATAATCACGGAGGATCCACAGGTTATTCATCGGCGGGTCCCGGTACTTATGCTGTTACCCCTAGAAGCGGTTATAGCGTTGCACCATATGGCTCTCATCTACATTCGATTTCAACTGATACTACCGAAATCGCAATAGTATCAGATAGAAATCATACACTCATTCTTAATTAGATTCTGTCAATACAAATTTGTATTTAGTTATCAAACATTTTATTCATCCACACGTCACGACTATTCATGACTCATCATATGTCCATAGGTATATAAAAAAAAGGGAAAAGTTAATATTATATCGAAGCATTCATAGCTTGATCAAAGATGTCAAGAGCAACATCAACATTTTCTTTAGTCATAATTAATGGTGGTGCCCATCGAATAACACTGTTACCTCCACCTCCAAAAATAAGTAATCCTCGTTGATAACAAGCCATTTCGATTCGATCACGTAATTCAGGTGTTTGTTTCATTGTTTGTTTTGATTCCACAATTTCTACTGCAATCATTAAACCAATTCCTCGAACATCCCCAATACAATCGTATTTGTCTTGAAGTTTAATTAATCCATCTTTTAAATAGTTTCCAACAATACGTGCGTTTTCCGTTAAACCATTTTCTAATAATTCAATTGTTTTTAATGCAGATGCAATACAAACAGGATTTCCACTGAAAGTTGAAGCATGTGCCCCTCGCGGCCAATTCATTATAGATGTACGTGCTACACAAACACTAATGGGTAAACCTGACGCAATACCTTTCGACATACACATGATATCTGGTTCAACGTCATAGTGTTCGGTGGCAAATAATTTTCCTGTTCGACCCATTCCTCCATGAACCTCGTCGACAATTAACAGAATACCATTTTCATCACATATGCGTCGAAGTTCTTTCAAAAACGATTGTGGTGCTGGAAAATAACCGCCTTCGCCTTGTACAGGTTCAACAACAATTCCAGCAACGTCTTCAGCTGGCGTAGTTGTTTTGAAGATAATATTTTCAATATAGTCGATTGTTGCTTTTGATGCACTTTCATCGTCGGTTACATTTGCAAATGGTGAATGAAGTTTCGTTGGATAAGGAACATGAGTAACGTCTAATAGTTTACGCATATAACCAACTTGATGAATTTTTTTCGATGCTGTTAGAGAAAGTGTTGCAAGACTTCGACCATGAAACGAACCTATAAATGAGATGAATCGTTGCCGTTTTGTATAATACATAGCAAGTTTTAACGCTGCTTCAACTGCCTCAGCACCTGACGTAGCAAAATATGTTCTTGTCGGTGCTTTAATTGGAACTAATTCATCAAGTTTTTTGGCTAAGTCAGGCATTTGACGATAACAATAAATGAAACCACCCATATGAATCAATGTTTCTGTTTGTTTTTTAATTGCGTCTACTACTTCAGAATGACAATGGCCCGTTGAACAAGTAGCAATGCCTGCATTACAATCCATAAAAACATTCCCATCCGTATCTTCGATCCACATACCAGAAGCTTTTTCAACAACAAGATGATACGGATAACGAATAAATGATGATGTTACATATTGCGTATCATCCTCAATTATTTGTTTCGCTTTTGGGCCAGGCAATTCAGTTTTAATTATTGGTTTTTGTGTCATTATAACCAGATAAAATAAACTAAGATTTTCTTATTCAACTTGTTTCTTTTAGGTATTTGCACAATGATAACGAAAAAGCATTGTGTAATTATATCTTTTACCGTTGCGAACTTTGAAAAGAAAGACCTTGATTGATAAAAACAAAAGCACACCTTTTACTAGAGAATAAATAAAAGAGAAAAAGGTTTTTTAAACTGTTTTGAGAATAAAATTACAATGTCACAAGGTGTAATTGTTGATGATGAAAGAAATTTCAAAATTCTAATCACAGGTTGTAATGGATATATTGGAAGATTATGTTACAATGCTCTATTAAATACAAAATCTTTCCGCATGATTCTTACAGATCGAAATGTAGGATTCGATGCTAACAATCGGTTTGGTATTGAACAAGTAGACAATTATAATGATTATCAAATTCCAGAATCAGATGTACATATTATTGATTTAGTGAATGAAAAAGATAAATTAAATGAATTATTTGAAGAGTACAAGCCAGATGTAGTGATACATTTAGCCGGTGCACTAGAGAACAGTACTCTCACTGCGATTAACAATAATGATATAATCAATGAAAACATACTGTATTGCTGTAACAAATATAATTCTCATTGTATTGTAGCAAGTTCAGTTATGGTGTACTATGGTAGTTGTATGATTCATCCAATTATATCAAACATCTTTCGTCGACATGGCGAGATCCAATGTCCACAAAGTGAACAGTTTAATGATGACACCAAATTATTAAATAATGAATACACTATCAAGTTATTTACAAAAGAAAATTGGGAAGCAACGTTGGCATATATTCTAACGAAAGAGAGATTAGAAATATTATGCCGCAAGATTGTATCTTCTAACGAATCTATTACAGTGATTCCAGTTCGTTTTGGTTGGTGTTCAATCAAATCCGTCTATGATATTGAAATTCAATCATTAACTGATGATTCTTGTACGGAAACATCAGTAATCCTTCATCCCAAAGATTTACAACAGTTCATACAACAACTTACTCGGTGTATAATTGATAAGACAGTACAAGGTTTTCACATTTACAATTGTATATCCAATCATAAACAACGATGGATTGCACTTAATCATGAGGAACAACAATTGAGATGGATGCCACAACAATTATGTTAATGAGTGCCTCGTGTTTGTTGAACTAAACATTAGTAATCTAAATTCAATTTAATTGTTTGATTTTTTTTATTTATTCGATTAGCAATTTACAAAATAGAGTTGTGCCAACAGTAGTGTTCGATTTGAAAGTTGAATTTAACTTTCAAGTTTGACATGTATGAATAAGGAATTTGATAGAGATTAGGCAGTTTTCTTATATGCTGGATCAAATGATGGATGTAATTCCATTTGCTTTTCAAAACATACGATTAAGTTTCGGACAGGAACATTCTTACTATCAGTAGTAAGATGAATAAATTCTAATTTCTCTAGATCGAGCTCTTTTCTATTAAAATTAGTAGTAAGTTGTTGATGATTATATATTGCATTTGAACCAGCTTGACGAAGAATCACTTTTCCATCTGCTCGATGAATTTCAAGACAATACGTGATATAATCATCCATATTACTACCCATATGAAATGTATTTGAGCTGGCTCTATATTGATGTTTAGTAACGAATACAGGATGTTGAATCGGTTGTCCACAATTGAGATATGTTGTACCTTCATGATAATTTGTGTCATGTGGTGATTCAATTCTTGATGCAATATAACAAATTAAACAACGAAGACGTGTTTGGTCTTTTTCATGATTTAAGGCTTCATTTGATAAGACTAACATTATATTACCATTCATAGCTTGCCAATAAATATATACTATATTATCAGATGGATTTTCATGATTTTCTATACGATAATGTTCATATGCTTGTGAAATAGTCAAAGGTAAAATGACATTTTCAGTGCATTTGGATCCAGGTATAGTGATGATAGTACCTTGAATAGGACGTGCTGGATAAGTCTGAATTGTTCGATCGTAATGTTTCATTAGTTTGTCGACAACAAAGTTTTGATGATCAGCTCGTTCCTTTTTGTTAGGCAATGGTTGAAAAACTTTCGTTTCTTGATTAATATCACCTTCGTATGGTGAAATAGTAATCGAATTTTTGAACACGATATCAATAGCACTACGCGTTGCAGTACTCAGTGTATCTAACAGATTTTGTGGTATATAAATATGATCGATGTAATCCAGTGAAATCAATTCAGGTAAGTGTGCTTCAATAGTGCGATGTGAATCAACTTTTAACCAACGATTAAACATAGTCTTTAGATCTATATCCATCGAATTTAATGACAGTTCTTGACTTGTGATAGCCATTAGTTCTAGAGCAAGAGATTTTTCAAAACCTGGGACAGCGGCATGGAGTTTTGTATTGCCGTATACTTGAACTCGTTTATCTTCGGTACCTGGATCAGCGCCTAACCATGGACGCCATCGAAAAGCATTTCCACTTAGACAAGTTGTTGCTGCTTGAACACAAACATTTGAATCAGGATGATGAAGAATATCACGTTTAAATACAATGAAGACATCTCCGTAATAATGTCCAAGATGTGGCCCAAGGACAGCAAAAATATGTTTATGTGTACCTAAAATTTTATCTGGTTGATGTCCAATACCAGCTGGATTCGAATGTAATTTAATTGCTGCTTGCGCAATTTCAATAGCTTTAGTTTTTAATACATCTAATTCACGTGCATTAATTGTCGTCACCAAACGATTTTCTTGTACTTTGATTTTGTTCATGTCAGAAGTCTTAGATGGAAAATTAGCTTTTTCAAATTCAGTAGTAACAAGAGTGGTAACATATTCTTTTGCATATTGTGTAATTTGTGGAATATTTAAATTTTCAATACGTCGTATTCGACCATGATGCATGATAGAATTAACAACGAATGTAATGTTTTTTAAATTTTCCATATATTCTCTACTCATAACATGCCCATGAAGAAAAATAGATTCAAAGACAATTGGATTACAACGATGTACTGGTTTAACAATATGACACCATTCGAGAATTTCCGATGGAATATCGCCAGATGATAATGGTTTCCACTTTTTATTTTGAATATAAGTAAGCACACGATTTATACTATTATGATGATTTTGTATGAAATTAATTTCGAGATTTAAACCATGATATCGTACAACACCAATATTTTCATTAATTCTTGCATGACGATGTCTAATAGTATGCTCGAATTTTCTCAGTTGACTGCATTGGTCACCATCTGTACAGACACGACGAATATCAGCAACATTGGAATGTGTATATGAATTTAAATGTTCTTCTTGATGAACTTTTCTGCATTTGCCATCGTATGGACAAAGATAACGAGCAATATGAATAGATTTTTCGTGATGTAATGGTGCTTTATTCTGACAATGACGGCCAAACCTGCAAACATGACCATATTGAAGACAATGTTCTTGACTTTTGATTGATACACTTGACATATCCATTGCTTCTGATAATTCAATATAAAATGGACAATGAAATGGTGTCAATGGACAAGGACAAGGAAAAGGATGTTTTTCTTCATTAAAATGTTTCTGATCATGGAAATGAGCACAAAGATTTCCATAGGGACAACGAGATTGACAATGTCGCAATGAAGTACAATGCTTTTTATCACGTTTTTGAAAATAAAGACATTTCTTTCCATATTCACATAATGGAACATGACAGAATTTGTTTAAATGATCTTCTTCCATATTTTCACAAGAACCTTTTTGTGAACAATACGATGGATGTTCGAATTTTTGACAATGTTTTTCATCATCAAGATACCAACATGCAGTACCATACGAACATTGAGATTTATCATAAGATGTAGCCATATCTACAAAACAGATCTAAAAACTCAACCGAATTTAATTTATGCTTTTTCGACGAAAAAAATCAACTAGTGACAAGTAATGCATTTCTTTGAAAAAAAACTTCTTATGAATTTGATTAACATGTGCTTTCTCTGTCTCCGCGCATACAACCGTCGTTTTTTTCTCTCGTTCTTTCACTACCTTTGCAACCAAACAAATGTAAACTCGTTTTATTTTCGCCGAATTTTCATTCCTTTGGTAGTTGCCATTTTTATTCTATCAGTGAAGCGCCTCTATACATCATTTTTCAAAAGTATTGATATTTGTCTTATAATTCGGCAAAACACTTCCTTGAGAATCCTTCGAAGTGATATGCTTTGCGATGAATCGAGTGATGGCAGGTCTGAATATAAAGCCAAGTACAGCGTTTCGTAACGCAATTGTAGTGCGTGTGTTTGGTAAAGCGAGACGTACACTTCCAGGGATAATTTTCTGAGCTTTTGTTACATAAGGACGCATCCATGTTTCATACTGTTTAAATGCTTTACTGTAATCCTGATGGCGTGAAAGTTCACCGGCCAGAATGTAAGCGCCAACAAGAGCTACACTTGCTCCTACGCCGCTAAGTGGAGAAGGACAGTAGCCTGCATCACCTACTAAAGCTACTCGTCCTTTTGACCATCGGTCCATTTTGACCTGTCCAACAGTATCAAAATAGAAATCATTTAAGGTGGAGAGTTCACGAAGAATTCGGGGTGCTTCGAAACCAGCATCACTAAATAACTTCAATATAAGATGCTTCTGCGTGTCAGCATCGAGTCTTTCGTAACCGCGTTCATTACTTCGAAAGCAGAGATACACTTGCGTTCTGTGTTGGTCATCTGGACGGAGTGCTACTGATCGTCCTCCAGGTGCAGAATAAAAACGTACCCAATTGCCATCGGACTCGCTGCGAGGAATAGAAAAAAATGCCGCATACAAGTTAGCATAAGAGATGGGTGATTCATCGCCGAACACGAGACGTCGAGTCTTTGAGTGTATACCGTCAGCACCTACGACTAAATCGAATTCGCGAATATTGCCGCTAGTAAACTTGACTTGCACTTTATCGTCACGATCGTCAATAGTTTGTGGGGAATCACCGAAAATACATTCGACGTCGTTACGTATATGTTCGTAGAGAATATTGTTTAATTCTGGACGTCGAATTTCAATCTCTTCAGCGGAGCGATTTTCACCAAAGCTATTTGCATCAAAACTGACTTGTGGTCGTCCAGCGCTATCGACAATGTGTATTCCTTGCTCTTCAGTAATCTTACTGCGAACTTTGCTTTCGATTCCCATACGCCAAGCAACTTCTTTTCCCTCAGCTTCTAGATTGACCCACTGGCCAGACAAACGTAGTTTCGGTGCACGCTCAACCATTACAGGTTTCATACCATAACGATGTAAAAAAAAGGCCAGAGCAGGACCAGCAATTCCTCCACCAACCACCAGAATATTGTAGTTTTCCCCTGATGCTTTAAGGTTAGATAAGGATCGACGTAGCAACATCAAGTGGATTTTGCACTGTGAATAAAGATGTATATGTCGACACGCGTAACACAATGATTTTAAGCGAAAGAAACGCATTTCTTCTATTCTGTCCATGTGAGAGAGAACGAAAGAGAAACGAAATAAAGGATAGAAGAAACAAACATACACCTTGAGGGTTTAAATTGCTATTATCACTTTTCTTTCTTTTATTTTGTAGTATGCGTGCAAAATGATCGTCTCATTTTGTGTGTATCTGTTATGCTTTATTCAATGTTCATATGCATTGAATAATGGACTTGGTAGAACACCTCAAATGGGTAGGATGGAGTACTTATAATCATTTTTTTTGCAATATCAATGAAACAATAATTCGACAAACAACAGATGCTCTGGTGGCAACAGGTCTTCTGGAAGGTCTATCCTTTTCTCTCTATGCGGTATGGTTCGTATTATTGGCGAACAACATATGATTAGTAATATCGATTTCGTAGGAATATATTACATACGTTATCTCATATTAGATTTTCCGTCTCTCTTACTCTAGAATAATGAGTTTGCTCAACTAGCTGATCGGATGTGATATTAGGAATATAAGTACATCTTAATCCAGAAGTGATTGCTGTTAATGAAGATCCATTGGGTATTCAAAGAAAGAAAGTAGCTTTTGCAGAATCATTTTGAAAATCAACAATGGATATAGAATGAAACAGACGGAACACTAAGAACTAAACAAGATCATTCAGCAGTTGTTCGAGACTTATGGACTCACAGAGATTAATTCGCATGCAGTAATGATGCTCAATATTGCTCTGGCTCTACAAAACAATAAAAGCACAAAAAAGAAAAGAATAAGCGATAAACTAATGTTTATTTGGCATTTTAATAATTCTAAATATGCACCAATCTAGTACCTAATACTTGAGTTATATCCTTCATAGAAGATTCTTTGAAATACTTGTCCCAACGTAAATTACACCAATTATGGAAGCAATCTTATGTTAATCATGAGTCACTGAAGAATGACAGAATTTTGAAACTTGAAACAAGAACAAAGATCAATATAACAATCTACAACTATAAATTTATGGTCTGAACCTATGGTAATATCTATCATGTCAACAGCTTATAAAATACTTAGAATGGTAGTTGTTTATATAAGACTCAACTGCAACAAACGAAATATGTCAATCAATCATTTTAAAGATATATCAAGAAATGTTCGTAATCTTATTTTTCGATAGTATTTCTTGGATAATTGTGCAACGTCTAAGATGGATGTGTATGCTGATGTATATTATGAGGAATAAGAAATGTATACGTATAAGTCAAAATCTGATATATATCAACGATAAAGAAAATATAAATACAGCAATTAGCTTTATCGCACGAAAAATAACTTTTATATTCATAATGAAGCATCAATGCATTTATTTTTGTTAGTTCAAACATACATAATTATAATGGAAAGAATAGTCCGTATATTGATTTTAATAGAGTAGAAATACGCCCATACTATTACCCGCCGAATTTGCAACACAAATGTCAGGTTTATTATCATTATTTACATCGGCTACACTCATACTGTTTGGACTTGTCATACTTCCAATTGGATAGGTCGTTTGATTGAAAAATAGAACACTGCTCATAACTAATAAAACTGCAACAGTAGCAAGAATCAAAACACAAACAATGTCAATACAAACAACTGTTAGCAAATTTTTCGCTCTAAAATATGATACTTTTTTCGTGTACTATCCAAGAAACAGATATGTATATACTTGATTATTCGGGCGTCAGTATTCATTATTTCTGATTCGTTCCAATTTGACATTGTCGTTTATGATAATTATGAATTTTATGTTTCTTTTTAGTCAGAATTAAATCTAATGTTTATATAGGCATCGGCGCTTTACTTTTGCGTCGTTAAAAAAGAAACAATTGTTACACCCTTTTACTGGCAAAAGTATCTAGACGGATTTCATTTAATTGCTTCATCATCACACGTCGCAACGTGCAAATGTCATGGAACAATTATTAATTGGATCAATGGATTGGCTGTGAATACACTTGTGTAACATTATCACATTGACCTGTATTATTAGAAATAATGATGGTATCGGTTGACTGTAGAATGATATTTAAATTGGCAATATTCATCAGAACACCTAGAGTAAACGTTTCTGTTAGTATTATAGTATACGTTTCAAACAATCCATTTCCATCGCCATAAAAAAGGTAGAGTAACTGGAAACGTACTTATAACGATGTCAAGATGACCATATCTATTAAAATCATCTAGAATAGGAGGACCTCTAGATAATAGTTCGCCATAAATATAAATTAATCTTGTTCTTGCACCAAATGTTCCATTAGCATATCCAAATAAGAGACCAAGTGCCGGTGCATGATTATAAGTGATAACAATATCGAGAATTTGATCTTCATTAAAGTCGCTAACAGCAATTGGATTTGCTGTAAAACCTTCGCCGAGAAAAGAACTTTTCCCACGTCAAATGAACCATTTACAAATAAAAAAAACGATAATCGTTCGATTAGTAGGATAGAGTAATGCAACATCTGTTACATTGTCATTATTGAAATCAGCTAAAAGAAGTCCATTGTGAACATAACCTGCGTTCGAACAGAAATCTATCAATTCTTTTGTATAAGATCCATTGGCATTACCAAAATATATTATAAAACCGGGGAGAAGATAGTCTGCCCAAACAAAATCCATGTAATCATCATCATTAAAATTAGCTGTCTGTATTATTGGTGATCTGACAGAATAGTCAAGATATATACGTATATCTACTTTGTTCAAATGTCCCATTACCATTTCCAAAAAAGATATACATAAGACTAAGATTGACGTCCACTGAAATACAGTCAAGTATATTATCGTCATTGTATGATATTGACATGTATTGAACAAAATATACAAAATATCGATCTGCAATAGATATACAAACTTTGTAGCTGGGAGATAATTCTCATTAAGTTCTATGATATACTCATTCCTATGAATAGTATCATTGCTACGTATATTTATATAATATTGAGTCAATTGAAAAGAATGCATTAACAGCTACAATATACGTTTGATTATTACGGAGAAAGTCACCGCCTACTATATAGTACTTTCGAATACGTTACGTACTACTACGAAGAAATACATGAATACAAAGATCTTGCTGATTGAATACAGCAAGAACTAGTGCTCTTCGTTTAAACTAGAGGATTGATGATAAAAATGTTCCATCTCTATTGCCATAAATAATTTCAAGATTATCTTCTGTATTTGCACTGACAATATCCAAATGTTGATCATTATCAAGATCTACGATAACAAACTTCTCGGGAACACCATTTGTGGGTATTGATGACATATTTTCGACTTGAAACGTTCCATTACTATTTCCAAATAAAATCCCAAAATAGTATTGTGTAATTAAAATAAAATCAATTTTATGGTCATGATTCAAATTCACCAGAAACAATGCCTACAACAACTGATTCTATGTTATTGAATAAATATCTATTCGATTGTTCGAATCTACCATTTTTGTCATCAATATTTACATTGACAATAAGAACACTTGATGACGATGTTGATATGAGTGGTGTCCAAGGGGGAAAAAGCGATACTTCATCTACTTCTGTACTCCCAGAAGTACAGTGGAAGTATTTGGGAGTATCATGGAAGTACGATGGAAGTACGTGGGAGTACAGTGGGAGTACAAGAGAAGTATGAAAAAATTTAAATATTAATATTTTTAAATATGCATAAGTGGCAAATATTAAGATAACAATTTTTGCAAAAGTTTACCATAGAATTGCGATACTTTTTGTACATCATCTAGTTTATAATTTTAATAAAATATATTATCGTTTTTGTCACCCCTAAGAATATTCTGCGTTATCATGATCTCTAGTTAAGAAAATAACATCTTTGAGTATTATTTTATGGTAACGATGACAACAACGTTCCGTTGATAGTTCGTTGACAGTAATAACGAACGAATCATAATCAACAGTAAAACTTCAAATTGAAATTTATTCTTATATTTTGTGTATTTATCTGTACTCCTTCTATTATATTTTTCATAATCATTATTGAATCTTTAATTAAACTCAACAGTGAAAGATTTTACGAACATATCAATGATACATACGGAAATTTAGTACTCAAAATTCTACAATATCACGATATCGATAGTTATGAAATTTTAAATCAAGTCAGTCTCAAGGAGTTAATCGATTTATTCGAAAAAGCTGACGATGAAAACTCGACACCTGTATTGATAAATCTTAAAAAAGAAATATGTATTAGTTCTGAAGATACATTTTCATTAAAAATCGGAACGAAAACGAAACTTATCTCATTATTAAAGTCAACTCATGATATGATGAAATGGAAACGACTTCAGTTACGTGTAACAAGAGAAATTAATACGAGAATCAATTGATAAAATTTTAGTTTAAATTAACAGAAAAGTTCATGGTATTGAATTTTCTGAGATATCAGAAGAGAATTTTAAGATTATTTTGGAACATGGAAATGATCTTCTTAGTTCAGCTTGTTCCATTCAATGTATTTGTGGTGATCGAATCAAATTGTTCAAGAAAAACCAACATTTTCAATTATCAAATTTGTCAAAACATTTAACTTTAATTAAAATATTTGAAACACTTTTTTTTCTCGTGAAAATGAAGAACCATTGCAAACTCCCACTCAATCATCAAGAAATCGATCGAATAACACTGCATATTTCAACAACAAGCAATGGTTATTTTTCGTAATAATAAAGACCAACATCAAGTCGTGTGCAGTCTCAAGAAGGTGTAACAACTAGCTCAATTGATATTCTTCAAATAAGATTTGTTTTGCTCGATATATTATTTCTTTTCAATGATAAATAAATGACATGAACCAACTAATATTCATTCTATTTCAGAAACTAGTAAACAGTCAACAACCATCAACAAGTCAATCAATTCGCAATCCATATTGTTTAAAATCTTTACATCAACAGGTATATTCGTTAAAAGAAAGGATTTTCTATTACATTTTTGGTTGTGTTTGACTGTAGGATTTGAATACATTACAAACAAAAAAACGTAAAGAAACCAACCTATAGAAATGTTCGAAGACCAACACGAACAACAACTGAAAAAGAGGTTAGTAAATTTCAATTCTCTTACATCGTGGCAGTTTTCAATTCAAAATAATTCAGATTTCATTCGATGAAATCACTTCTTCGTCAGGCATTTTACCTGTTTTACTTAAAACAATTCAATCAAATAATAATCGAACTTCTAATAATTATCGATATGAAGAGTCTGTACTTCGTTTTGCTGCGTGTGTGTTAATATTAGCAGGAGCATATGTTTACGAATTTCTTCGACTTAATTCTAAATGTCTTTTATCATCAATTCCAGAAGTAAACAGTGTTTACAAACAAAACCCATATGCTGAAGCCGAGTTTCGATTCGAAGAATTCCAAGATTTGTTCAACACGAATTCTCGATCCCGTCTTGTCAACGTATATATGCTACAGCCAATATCCACTCCTAATTGTGTAAAACCATCGGCAACTGTACTTTCTGCAAACGGAATCGATTCAAAAGTATCATCGATTGACGTTCTTAAGCGATGGTTAATGATTTTCTTCGAATTGCGTTCACGAAATATATTCACATTAGGATTTTCAACAGACGGTGATCCTAAATATCTCCGCGCGATGAGATTAGCATGCAATTTTTTTTGTCAAAAATCAAACGATCAATATAATTAACGACAATCTATTGCTCACAATCGAAATTCCGCCAAATTGGTGTTCGTGGTACTTTTTAAAACCTACTCAATTGTTCTTGTTTTTCCAAGACGGCATTCATCTTTGTAACAAGATGAGAAATCGATTATTATCACGAAAGGTTTATTTTCATATGGGTCGTTATCAAATCTCGGTCCAACATTTACATGAATTAATTGCATCATCGAATAAAATCGACACCAATTTATGTAAATTTGATTTGATGCTGAAGGACAAACAGAATTTTCCTGCTTGTCAAAAGATTTGTTATCAGCAAATAATGACTATAATGGCACATATGCATATCTATTAATAATTAATTTATTAATTGTGGCGTATACAGAAAGTGGAATACCTTTAGCTACATGAATATTTTATGGATGGATTATACTATTTTTTATTCGCTTATGGCGACTATGGCTGTTTAAATCTCGAAAGACTCGTCGCAAGAAAACGTCTGATCGGAGTTTTTTCATCACATCGAATGCTCACGCATTAATTTTTATTTGTTTGCTTATTCATAAAAAAATCGTGCCTGAATCTGTCGCAGATTCAATTCACTTATTTTCATCGCAACCATGTGAATCCATATTTCGAGATGCTCTCTCTCTCTGGCGTTTATTCGACTAGAATAAATAAATTGAATGCACTCACTGAAATCAAACACAAACTTTTCGATATTGAAGATTCGTCAAAGATGTCAAAGCATCTGTTACAATTAAATACCTTAACTGAATCTGAAATACTTATTCTTGATAATCGAGATTATGATAGCGGCGAAGAAGAATTTTACCATGATGATCCGTCAGACGATGATCATCCATCGACAGCAAGTTTCGAAAATGTACAATCGACTACATACTCAGGTGTTTATTATTATTAAAACAATTTCTTTTATAAGAAATTTCGAGATAATATTCAACAGGCGATCGACGTGTTCATGAATATTTGAATTTTGAAATATGAGAAGATTTTGAAGTGACTTCATTATCATATTCAAATAATAGTATTATACAGATATGTGTATTATTCACGAGGAATTTTCTATTGAAATAATTGATATTTCGAGAATTCTACTATAGAACGATTGAAACCAATAAAAAATATTCCTATCAATGATTTTCCATTTGATGATTGAGATGAATGATTTGAAAAATTCGATAATCAAATACTTTCCGCAAACTTATTATTCTAATTATTGTCTATTATGTTCTAGGGCTTCGACTAGTTCAATCAATTCCAACAGCTAATTCATGTAAATATTTTCCTGTGTATATCCAAGGGAAGAAAATGTATCTACACAGGCCGACAGCTGCATGGTACATGCAAGAAAAACAACTTCACTTGCCAGCTGATCGACTACAACGAGTACAGTTTAGAGAAGAATAGACTTTTTATATGCTTATATCGATTTGTACAGTGTACTCTTTTTTTTTATTTTGTTGTACTAATCATTATATTTTTCGATTCATTATTTTATTTTATTGCTAATATGGCTATTCATCAGTGATGGAAACGGTTCGGTTTCAGTTCGGTTTAAATATGTTGAAAAAGTGATTCGATTCGGCATAGTTGTAGAAAAAAGTAAAACAGGAGTACTATGGGAGTACAGTGGGAGTGTGAGCACTCGTACTTCCGCTTTTTCCCCCTTAAGTTGGAAACAAATTCACAACGTAGACGAAATATGGAAAAAACTCTAAATCATCATAGAACGACAGGATAGACAACTTTGAATCCAACCTGGAACCAACCGATTTCAATAATGTTGAATTGATTTGTGAAAGAAATCGATTAAAAGCATCATAAATCGGATAACAATTGAAATTGTGTAAATGTTCTACTATGCCAATCATTCTTGTCAACAAAATTTTGAAATTTAAACACATCAATCCACGAAACTACTTCGCCTAATGCTCTAAACACACAGAGAATACTCACTGAAGTAGTTAATAAGAAAATGAGTTTCTGTTCGATAATGAATATTTTTGAATAAATTCAATTGTTTTAATGATTGGATTGATTTGAATCGATTTCTATTTTGAATTAGTAGAACATCAATGATCTGTGAACCAAATCAACGAAGTAAAAACAACAAACACTTGGTTTAGTTTGGGAAAATGATCCAATAATAATTGCAAACATTTCATTTCAGACCAGTTGTCATTATGAAATGAATACCACCACAGACAAGCCTATCGTAGATATCATTCTTAAAAATGAATAGTGCCTTTTGATATGCATTGTAAGTATTGACCGCGTCGTTTTCTAGTTCGAACACATAATTCATACCAAGAGCTGAAAGTAAAACATTGGCAAGAATTGTTGTTTTGAAATAGTCAACAAATGAAGTCATTTGACCTGAGTATTATTAACGTCATTTTCGATTTCAATAATCATTTCTTTTGACAATGAATTAGAAAATCCCAATTGACATGAGAACTTGCATTTTCAAAATATAATCCATTTATCCATTGGTTGTCAACAAAAATAATACTTTGACATATGGGATGCATTACAAGATCGTTGGAAACAAATATTTCCAATAGAATAGTTACCGTTGTACATGGACACGAAACATTTTCACCAGAAATTGACGATAATTTAGTGAATGTATCGTGTGTTATATCATGCTTAACAACAGTAGCAGGATCGGTAAAAGTATGATTTTCATCGTAATCATTTTCATCCAACATGAAAAGATTATAATTAGTTACCTTTTTGTAAATCCATTCGAATAGAGTCTTGACAATCATGATTACTATATTCAATATTAACACAAAAAAAATTGCAAATTTCTATCGTTGACGCGAAGAGAAAAATACATCATATCTAATAGCACTTGAAAAGTTTATTAAAAAGAAAAGCTTGAGGAGAGATATATGACATTAGTTGTATTTCAATCTTGATAAACAGAACAAAAAGAATCAACTCAAGTTTTAATGATTGTTTTTCGATATTCACTGAAAATAATGAACCTGTAAGGAATTGAGATTTGTTCAAATTTCTAAGTTGAATTAAATAAGTAATCATTGGTATGTTTTCCAATGAAGAACCGATCAGAGTTCAAAATGTTAGTGTTTGTACCGACATTTCAAATTGACAAAAAATAAAAAGAATATATTTGTCATTAAATCTAGAGAGTATGTTTTTCTTTTCAGCTTTATCATTTAGTTTGAGAGATGTGGGCTTTTTTTCTGAGTTTAGATAAAATTCAAGTTTTAGATAAGAAAATATTCGTTTAAATATACTAGTAGAACAAGCTGTATTTCTTATTTCGTGTTTTATATAACAGTGAATGATGTCTTCTGAAAATATCGATATTATAAGAACCAACTTAAGAATTGTAGAAAGGATTGATGACGAAGAACATCAGGCAATCATGGACAGTAGTATCAATATTGAAGTAGATCATGATCCAATTTTGGGATTTGCTGCAGCGCCTTTATTACCCTTAGCCAAAGCATGTGCTCCATTGAACAGTATGATCTATAATTTATGGTTCTATATTCAATTGGCATTGGATGGAACTCCCGAAGAACCTCCAAATGAATTGACAGTTGGTGAAAGTGCTGCAATTCGTCTTTATACAATCGAATGGCCGAGACCACATTGAAGTCTCTATTCTATGCTCAATCAAACTCTCAAGTCGACAAATCGTGAAGATCTTCGGCCCTATTTCAAATACCTTAAATTGTTTTTAACGGCCGTAGCTAAATTGCAATGTGTTCCACCACAGACAGTTTGGAGAGGTGTAACTAAAGATTTTAGTGCACAATTTTCGCCTGGTACTCAAATAACATGGTGGTCATTTTCATCATGTACAACTACGATGACTGTACTCAATAGCAGCATGTATCTTGGTAATAGAGGATCACGAACTCTTTTTTCCATTGAAACTATCAATAGTCGAACAATACGTGCTCATTCACATTATGAAGGCGAAGATGAAGTTCTTCTGTTACCTGGCACGACCATGGTTGTTCAATCAAAACTCAATCCAGCTCCTGATCTTCATATCATTCATTTGAAACAAGTCATACCAAAAGAAACATTATTGGAACCGCCATTCAAAGGTAACTTTTCAATTTTTAAATAATCTCTTTCTATCTTTTTTTCGTAAGGTGCCAACCTTTATCCAAAAAGCTTGTAAGTTTCTAATTTCATTTTTTCTTTGAATATCATCTTCATCTCTCTTTGTGCGTATCATGTAGACGTCCTTGGTATCACAAAAAAAGATTTACAATTCCAATCAGTCTAATCACTACTATGTTAATCGCTGCAGCCATCATTCTATTCTTCGTAATATTACAACCTCAACGCCCATCTCAAATGTGTACGAGACCTTATACATATGCCAATACTTATTCTACTGGCAAAAATTCATCGTCTGTCACATTCAGCTATTCAAACAAAGTGGCAAACGATAAACGATCATTACTAACAGCAGACAAAAATGGAACCTTTCATACCAGAGGCATTTATCATACCGGTCATTTCCCACAGTCTATTATATCAGCTGATTTCAATAATGATGGAAAGGTGGATGTAGCAGTGGTCCATGATGATAATATTTGTATACTTTTGGGAGATGGTAGCGGAACTTTTGAAAGTAAGCAATGTTATAATGCTGATGGCGGTGCAGTCTCTTTCGCAGTAGGAGACTTTAATAATGACAGCAAAACAGATTTAGCAGCAGTTAGTTTGCTGGAGTACAAATTGCTTGTTTTTTTGAATCAGTGTGAATAATAAATATATGAGAAAACGACAAGGCACAAACAATGTTGAACACACCTCGATCTTCACTAAATCGTTTTGTTTTGTAGTCTCAAAATAGAAATAATGCGTGTTGTCAAGGCATATCATTGAAAGAAAAGAACGTTGAAGTGGAAGAAAAACAATACATGCACTTTTAATTTCACTTTGAATATTTTTTCATGAGGACAATTTTGTTTTCATGCTTTTCTTTTTTTTTCCAATGTAGAAATAATGCAGATTTTGAATATAATTGTGATTCTAAGTATTCATGTATATTGTTCTGGTGGTGTTACTGCTAAGAATAATGACAACGATACGTTCATTTTGAATTTAACAATGAAAGATTATGAATCATCTGAAGTCAGTAGACATGTGTTGTTTGTTAATAAATGAAGATGAAATTTGAATTGAAATAGATGGATGAAATTGTTTATATGGCATATCAAATACCCGATGAAGAATGGTTCGTGAGTAAGAAATTATTTCAATGAAAGTAAATATATTTGTTTTTGTAATTTGAGTTGGATATCGACCATTAGCTGAAATGAATACAGTTCATCATATGGATACATTTGCGTGTGAAACACTTCTTTCTCAACAATTTTTTTGGTCTGTGTTCTCTTTGAAATAGTTGTTGTTGTAATTTTCATTGTAAGATTGTAGGAAAGGAAAAGATGGTGTGATATGTGGAGTAGGCGCACAACAAATTCTTTATGGTTGGGATCGAAATGGTTTGCCAACATATTTTCCCGAAGATATTGGTGTTGCTATTGGAAAGAATACACCATATAAATATCTTGTTCTCAATATTCATTATCTTCCCATGGTCAAACATGATTATTCGGGAAATCAATTGATTTTCACTCGGAAACGGTTAGTCTTTTTCTCTAGAGATTAGAATTTTAAAATGTTCGATGATTATATTAGACAAAAATATCGCGTTGGTGTTGTATTAGCTGGAACAAATTCTATTGCAATACCACCAAAAACTCGAAGTAAATTTCTAATTTCGAATTAAATGATGATTTGTCGTTATTTAGATGTTAAAATTCCATTTTCATGTCAATATCATGGAGTTAAACTTTCAATATTTGCTGCTGGTGTTCATTCTCATCGATGGGGTTTCATTTCTTCTTTTAGTTTGTATTGAAAAAGAAAGTTTTGTTTAGGACGTGTTATTTCATTGTATCGTTTTCAAAATGGAAGAATAACCGAAATAATCGAAGGTAATCCTCAAGAGATTCATCATTCAAATCGATTATCATCTCTTATTGAAATTGTCGATGGTGATTATCTTATGGGACAATGTATTTATGATAACGATGATGATCAATTTCTTCACGTTGGGTAACGAATCGTTTGTTTGTTGTGTGAATGATTGATTGTGTTTTCTAGTGCAACACATAACAATGAAATGTGTAATGTCATAGTTGGATATTGGTACAATGCTTCCGAAAATCAATTCCTCAACGGTCAAATTCCATTGGGATCTTGTTGGGACAATTCATTTCCTCATTTAATTAAGTAAATCTATTCATCATCTATGAACTTCTATTTTTTCTGTTTTATGAAGGTATATTCCGGTGTCAACCAAACAAATTTTGTTGATTGAAAAGAAAAAAGAAATATTGTTGTTCTGCCTGTTGATAATAACAACAATACTTGTTATGGGATTGATTTCAGTTCGTATTATTCGAAAGAACTATTTGAAAAACCACCAATATGATGGTTATCATCGATTAGAACAATTTCAAAGCTAAAGTTCTTCATCAGAAACTCGTTCAATTGGTTGAAAATCATCGTCTCTAGAGTTGACATAAATATATAAACAATAAAAAGACAGACGATGATGATAATGAATATTGATTGTTATCAAAGATACATTGTCCAATGAGATAATAATTGATAAGTTTGATGAAATTCTTGTGGATTGACTTTTGCAATCCTATATATGAATTTCATTAGTTGAATTTACTTGGAGTTAAAGGTGATAATGTAAAAGGAAAAAAACAAACCGTTTTCGAGTGAAAATCAATTGATTTCCTGAATAATCCTTTGTGAATCTTCGGGAAAACGAAAAGGCAATACATCTCGATCCCAACCATAGAGAAGCATTGTTAACTCGTACTATCGCTATGCAAACTTCACCTTTTTTTTCTACGTTAAGTAAAAATGAAATTGTATTTTTCTTCCAGTACTTGTTCACTCCCTGTTGAGTAAATACGTTTTACCTTGGCCACAAAAAAAGATTACATACATACAGATAAGATACACGTGTTTATTTTCATAATAATGAATGAAAAACAACGTTTATTAGACGACAATCATCATGAGAAAAAACAAACATCGATTCGTTTTCATCAGTTGGTAAGTGACTTATTCATAAGTGTACCATACTACTTCGACATTTTGTCTATATAATTAGTTTCGTTATGGTGATGTAACTGATGGTATGATATTATTGTTTGGTGTATGTGCTTGTTTAATACATGGTATACAGTGCTGTGAAAAATTATAGGGTCACCTTGCTTTTTTGCATTTTTTTGCAATTTTTTTTTGGTTATTGACTTATTTTCATCCGAAAAAGTTCATAAGTATTTAGATTCGAACATACTCTATCATATTTTATTGAGAAAACGTTCACATATCATATGTTCCTCGCGAGAAAAAGAAGAGAAAAAAAAGTTCATGAATTTTGCTGTGAAAAAATATAGGGTCAGTAGTAA
>Ga0209935_1001295_pt1 | contig 41529 bp, 37 predicted proteins | sample ThiBio_1000_plan_2_FD_183958 | JGI IMG/M metagenome (GOLD analysis project Ga0209935, IMG submission 183958) | Wastewater bioreactor microbial communities from Cape Town, South Africa - Thiocy_cont_1000_plan (SPAdes) | ecosystem: Engineered > Bioreactor > Thiocyanate-remediating >... | reverse complement strand
CCGGGCTGGCGGCTGCTGCGGCAAGTTTTCGGCCACGCAACCAGAGAAAAGCTCCCGCCCCGGCAGCAGCCAGCACGATGGCTACAGCCAGCCACACCCAGAGCGGCACCCCCTCGCCGGGAGCGTAGGCCCACTTCAGGTTATCCACGATGACCGGCTTTTCATTCATCGACGGCGCATCCTTCGATCAAAGAAACTCTTCAGCGCCAGTTGAAATGGCTTTCCGGTTTCGAGTTCGATGATATCGAGCCCGGTCCGCTCCAGCACGCGCCGCCTTGCCGCTCTTTCGGAAAGCGCCCGTTTTTGAAAGGCCTCCCGCAGCCGGACATCCGAGGTATCGACCTCCATCCAGTCCCCCGTCTCTGCATCCTCGAGCGAAATGACACCTACATCTGGCAACTCCACCTCCCGGCGGTCAAAGATGCTCACCGCTATCACATCGTGGCGCTGGTTCGTAACGCGCAGGGCTTTTTCAAAGCCCTCATCCAGAAAATCCGAGATCACAAACACCACTGCCGGACGAGTCATGACCAGATTCAGGTAATCCAGCGCGTTCTTTAGGCGGGTTCCTTTGTGGGCCGGGCGGAAATAGAGGATCTCGCGGATCAGGCGAAACACGTGGGAACGGCCCTTGCGAGGAGGGACAAAGGACTCCACCTGATCGCTGTACAGGATAAGCCCCACTTTGTCGCTGTTGCGGCACGCACTGAAGGCAAAGACCGAGGCGACCTCTGCAGCCAGTTCCTTTTTGCTCTGGGTCCCCGACCCCAGCTGATCCGATGCGCTCACGTCCACGAGGACCATGATGCTCAGTTCGCGTTCCTCCCGGTACTTCTTGATATGCGGGTTCCCGGTACGCGCCGTAACGTTCCAGTCGATATTCCGGATATCATCGCCCGGCTGATACTCACGCACCTCCTCAAAGTCCATGCCCCGGCCCTTGAAAACCGAATGGTAAGCGCCCGCGAGGAGATTCTGCGCCATTCGATTGGTGCGGATCTCGATACGGCGGATCTTTTTAAGATATTCGCGCGGAATCATTCTCGGTATGAAGAAATTCGTCTCAAGAGACGGCCCGTTTTCCGCCGATCAAGGCACGGGAACACGATCCAGTATCCAGCCGAGGATCTGCTCGGTGCTCACCTCCTCCGCCTCAGCTTCGTATGTCAGCAGCAGACGATGGCGCATCACGTCCAGCGCGATGGACCGCACGTCCACCGGCGTCACATAAGCCCGGCCCTGCATGAGAGCATGCGCCTTGGCGGCGAGCGTCAGGTTGATCGTGGCCCGGGGGGAGACTCCGTAGCGTATGAGCCCCTCCAGCTTCTTATCCACCTTGCCCGGTCGCCGGGTCGCGTAGACAAGCTGGATGATATAGTTCTTGATGTTGGGATCGAGATACACCCGATCCACCAGCGTGCGCAGATAGAGGATCGTGCTGGTGTCGATAACCGGATCGAGCGAGATCTTGGGAGCCGTGGACGCCATCAGGTCAAGGATGCGTAATTCCTCGTCCTCCGACCCGAAGTCCACGATGACCTTCAGCATGAATCGGTCGACCTGGGCTTCCGGCAACGCGTAGGTCCCCTCCTGCTCAAGCGGGTTCTGCGTGGCGAGGACGAGGAACGGCTGCGGCAGCGGGTATGTCTGGTCACCGATCGTCACCTGATGCTCCTGCATGGCCTCAAGCAACGCACTCTGTACTTTTGCGGGAGAGCGGTTGATTTCATCGGCCAGGACGAGATTCGCAAAGATCGGCCCCTTTTTCGTGGAGTAGGTGTGATTCCTCGGGTCGTAAATCAACGTTCCCACCACATCGGAAGGCAACAGATCCGGAGTGAACTGAATGCGCTTGAAATCGGCTTTCACCGTCGCCGCCAAGGCCTTGATCGTCGTCGTCTTCGCCAACCCGGGCACGCCCTCCAGCAGCACATGGCCATTGCTCAACAGGCCAATGATCAGGCGCTCGACCAGATAACGCTGGCCCACCACCATTTTGGACATCTCAGCGATCACCGCGGGAATCCACCCGACAGCAGCAGTGATCTCCGCCTGAAGGGCGTCGAGGTCTGATGATGGAGACGCGGAGGCTTCGCCCTCCAGGAGTTCGGAGTCTGGGTTTGTGGATATCATCGGAAAAGATACGCGGGGGAGCAGGAGAATTTGCCAGCCAGTTTCAGGCCCTCAACAATATCTGACGCCCCTCGGGAAGCGACCAATTAAAGTTATCCATTTGCAACTTTCGCTGTAATGAATTCCCTATGGCTTTTTTCATCTTTTGACTCGGATTTCACACCTCCCTCCGTGCAAAGCTTTCCGGGAGGTATTCCCCGATTTGGCCGTCATAAGCCGTGACCAACAAAAACCGAACGCGCGACTTCGCAAAGGAACACCGGGGATCTCCATCCCTTATCGGAAATCACAATGCCTCCATCTTCGGAAAAATCGCGAGATTTCCGCAAGGAGGCTCACCCCAGATTCACCACGAGGCTCCGCGGCTCGGTCATTTCCTCCATGGCGTAGTGGATGCCTTCGCGGCCGAAGCCGCTGTCCTTCACGCCGCCGTAGGGCATGTTTTCCACGCGGAAGGTCGGCACCTGATTGATCATCACACCGCCGACGTCGAGAGCCTCGTAGGCCCGGAAGGCCTTCGTAATGTTCGGTGTGAAGACACCGGCCTGAAGGCCGAAGGCAGAGTCGTTCACGATGCCCAGCGCCTCCTCGAAGCTATCGTAAGGCTGGAGCACGGCGAGCGGGGCAAAGGCCTCCTCGCAGGAGACTGCCGCGTTGCCGGGGGCGTTTTCAATGAGGACGGGATGCAGGAGGGAAGCGCCCTCGACCTTCAGCGGAGTGAGGAGTTTCGCCCCGGCGAGTTCGGCGTCCTGAATCCAGTCGACGACCTTGTCGCGGGCACGGGCGTTGATCATCGGGCCAACGATCGTGGCGGGAAGCGAGGGATCTCCGGCAGCGATCTTCTCGCGAATGCAGGTGACGAGCTCCTGGCGGAAATCCCCATAAATCCCGCGGTGCACAAGGATACGCTGGACGCTGATACACGACTGGCCTGCGTAGCCGTAGGCTCCCGAGGCGACCTTGGGAATGGCGGAGCGCCAGTCGGAGTCGGGCTCGATCACCACGGCGGCATTGCCTCCGAGCTCGAGCGCGACCTTGAGCTTCGCCGCCTCACTCTTGAGCTTCCAGCCGACGTCAACGCTGCCGGTGAAGCTCAGCATCTTGATCCGCTCGTCCATGAGGAGCTGCCGGATGTGCTCATGGCCGAAAGGGGTGACATTGATCTGCCCCGCCGGGAGGCCTGCAGCATGCAGCACCTCGGCGAGGAGGAGCGCGGAAAGCGGAGTTTTCAGCGCGGGCTTGAGCACCATCGTGTTGCCCGTCGCGATGGCGGGAGCCACCTTGTGGGCGACGAGGTTGAGCGGGAAATTGAACGGCGTAATGCCGAGGATGATGCCGAGCGGAAACCGCCGCACGAGGCCAAAGTGATTGCGCCCCGGCTTCGTCGCGCCCATCTCAAGCACCTCGCCCTGGGCATGCGCCGTCTCATAGGCCGCCTGGCGAAAGCAGATTTCCGCGCGCTCGACCTCCACGCGGGCAAAGGTCACCGGCTTGCCCGCCTCGGCGATAAGCGCGGCGATGAAATCCGCCCGCCGCGATGCGATGCCATCCGCGATGCGCGTGAGCAACTCGGCCCGCTCGACCGGCGGCGTCTTGCGCGTGACCTCGAACGCCGCCGCGGCGGTGGCTACCGCCTCCTCGACATGAGCGGCCTCGGCGACTGCGACCTCGGCCAAGAGTTCGCCATTCCACGGATTTTCCACCGCATGGCTCTCGCCCGAGTTCACCCAGGCCCCGTTCAGGTAAAACGCCTTGTTGCTCATAGTCGCTCCACTTCACGCTTCTCGACGAAGATGGGCAATCCTTCGCGTGTGAAATTTGCCATCAGCTCCTCGGGATCGAGAGCCTCCGGCATCATGACGCCGCGCTCGGGGATCTTGCCCATGACGAGCAGCTTCGCTGTGAGCGCGGGCGGGATGCCCGTCTGCACAAGCGTAAGCGAATACCCGTAGCGTTCGTAGGTGTCGCGGTGGTTGTCCATCGAGTATACGAAGTACTCCACCCTGCGGCGGTCTTTCGTCCCTCGCACCTCCGTACCGACGCAGGAGTATCCGTCCACGGTGGGCCCGAGTTGCGCGGGCTTGGGCAGATGCGCGCTGGCCACCCGCACCGGGGCGACCTCCACGCCGTCGACCTTCACCTTTTTCCACGTGTCGAGGTTCAGGAGCTGGAGTGACTTCGAGATGTTCACCACCTTGTCCGGGATGCTGTACTTAAAGACGGAGTACCGCACCCCCTTATCCACAAAGGGCGGATAGATCCCGAGACTCACGCCCTCCTCGTGCGCGACGGCGTAGGTTTTCTGGAGGCCGATGGGGTCGGGGAACCGCACCCACTCCACCTCCGTCTCCAGCGGACGCCCGCTGATGACCTTGCCGTCCTTGACGAAGTACGGCGACGCCCCCAGCTCCTCAAAGAACGTCTCGGGCGAAAACAGCACCGCAAAGCGATATCCGCGCACCTCGGCGTTATCCGCATCGAGCACGCGAATGCTGGAAGCCGTGTCGAGCCGGTCCATCGCCCAGCGGGCAAAGACATTCACCGCCCCGGGGTCCATCCCCATGCAAAGAATGCCTGCGAGGCCGCGCTGCAGGTATGCGTCGTTGAATTTCTCAATCTCGGCCTCGAAGGAATTCTTCCCCGGTCGCTTCACCCCGGGGGGCGAATAAATATCTGCCGCCATGTCCAGGTAATGCGACCCGGCACGTAAGCAGGCCTCCATCACGGAGTGGTTGGTCTGGCAGACGCAGGCATTGCACGTCACCTCGACCTTGTGTTCTTTCATTAACGCGGCGAGACGCTCTGTCTCCATGGCATTTGCCTGCACGACCACGAAGCGGCTCTTCGGAGTTTTCGCCGCAAGATGTTGCGCGAAAACAGGATCCAGATCCGCCAGGACAATCTTGTCGAAGCAATCGTACTCATGGAGCTTCTGCCCGATGACAGAGCCCACGCCGCCTATCCCGATGACCATTGCGTTAGCCATACTATAGGGTGCTTATACGTAACTAAGATACCCCAAGACCTTTATTTGCACAAGCCGCAGAGGTTTCCTCTCGACAGTCGAAAGTTGGACCTTGCACGCTCGCCGCGCGCTATGAAGCTCTCTCTTTCGGTCCTCGTACTTTTGGTTCTGGCTACTTTTGCCTCCCAAGCCGCCTTGCAGGATTTCGATATTACCGCGACACGCGAGAAAATGGGGCAGGAGCGTGGACGCGCAGACGGAAATACCACGGTTACGACCAAGGAAATCCGTTATCGCATCGAGGTAAAAAGCCGATCTTTCAAAGCCCTCGAAAATGTCGAGGTGAAGTATCGCGTTTTTTACAAGGACCAGGAGGCAGGAGCCACCGGAGACGGAGTTCTGCGATCGCAAAATGGTTCAGAGAAATTTCCTCTCGTCGGTGCGCAAGCAACAGTCACGCTGAGCACTAAACCATTCCAATTGACAACCGAACAACTGGACGGCAACTGGTACTACGATTCGGGTTCCGGAAATAAGTCGTCGGACCGCGTAGCGGGGATATGGGTCCGGGTTTATATCAATGGACAGCTCAGCCAGGAGTTCTGCAACCCGTCCACCATCTCCCGAAAGGCCGACTGGAAGGATTAAGGCCTTCTCTTCTCAACCGTCACTCCCCAACATCATGAAATCCATCGTTATCCCGGCTCTAGCAGGTCTCGCTCTCACTACGCTCTCTCTTCACGCCGAAGACCGGACTCCAACCATCGTCACCAATCCCCCGGCACCAGCGCCGACCGAGCTGAAGCCAATCTATTGCTACTTCAAGGAGGGGATCATCACCCGCAAGAGCAAGAACAAGGTCGAGTTTGACATCACCCTGGCCGGAGACATCCCCAACAACATCGATCGCGACATTTTCTTCACCTATTCGATCCAGCTCGATATCGACGCCAATGCTTCCACCGGCACTGCCTCGATCTCCTATCCGGGCTTTGGTGAAGATATCGGCCTTCGCATTTACAAGCCGCGCGGCACGAATCGGTTCACTGCCGAGGATGCCACAGCCATGGTAAACGGAAAGAAGGAGACCATGACAATCTCGAAGGTGAAGGTGGATGGGAATAAACTCACTTTCGAACTCACCTCCCCTCTCTTTGGAGATTACCCGCAGTCCAAGGCGCTCTTGATGGCCAGCGTCAGCAAGTACGAAAACGGGCAGGAATCCGCCTCCGTCACAGCGGATCAACTCCCGCGCGGCGGCTCGTTCATTATCAAAGGCAACTAGCCTCGGCATCCTGGTGAAACCGAAAATTTTTCTACTGATCGCTAGTCTGGCTCTTTCCATTCTGCCAGCGAGGGCCGCCGACGGCACGCCGGTGATCGTAACGAATCCCCCAGCACCCGCGGCCACGGAGGAGAAACCGGGCTACCTGTACTTCAAGGAAGGACTCATCACCCGCACAAGCAAGACCAAGCTGGACTTTGACATCACGCTGGCAGAGGAAATCCCTGCCAATATCGACCGCGACCGCACTGTGACCTTCTGGGTGAAGTTCGACGTCGACAACAACGCCTCGACCGGGCGCGCCTCCATCACCTTTCCGAGCTTCGGAAAGGATATCGTCTGCTGCATCTACAAACCCCGGGGTACGAACCGGTGGCAGACGTACTCCAGCACCCTGACCCTCAAAGGCCGAAAGGAAACCGTCGACCTCTCCAAGGTCAAGGTCAATGGCAACAAGCTCTCCTTCCAGGCAAGCTCCCAGGCGTTCAGCGGACGCCCGGAAATGCACGCCCTCATGTCGTCCTGCATTGGCCAGTACGACGATGGGGAGGAGACATCAGCGAATACGACAGATCAGCTCCCGCGCGGTGGAGCGTTTACAATCACGGGGGACTAACCTCCCCGCCTCTCCCGCGTCAATCGCGGCGCGGGACGATGTCGACTGGCTGGCGGACTTTGGCGATCTTGTTTTCGCCGAGGACGCCGCGCCACTGGATGCCTGGATAGAGGATGGACCGGCGACCGATGATGGAGCCGGGCGAGAGCACGCTGTTGCAGCCCACCTCGGCCTCGTCGCCGACGATTGCGCCGAATTTCCGCAGTCCAGTTGAGACCGCCTTTCCATCAGGGTCGACGACTGATACCTCGCGCTTGTCGAGCTTCACATTGGACAGGATCACGCCCGCCCCGAGGTGCGCCTTGTATCCGAGGATGGAGTCGCCGACGTAGTTGTAATGCGGCACCTGGGCTTCGTCAAAAACCAGGCAGTTCTTAAACTCGCACGAGTTGCCCGCCACCACCCCGTTGCCGATGATGACGTTTTCGCGGATGTAGCAGCCGTTGCGGATCTCGCACCCCTCCCCGATCCAGGCCGGCCCCTTGATCATCGCGCCATGCTCGATGACAGTGCCGCGCCCGATGAAGACGGCATTGCTGATGAAAGGCTTGCCGATCAGCTTTCCGTAGATGCCTGGCTTGAGGCGAAACTGCAGGTACGCGGAGATTTTCGGGAGGGCCTGCCACACTGCCTCCACATTCTCGAAGATCACCCTGTGTTCCGTACGGGTGAGATCGAGAAAACGATCTGGCTGGAACATCCGGGAACTATGCGCGACGCCACGCCGGACCGGAAGCGGAAAAACTCCCGGCCGGGCCAGGGCCGGTAATCGCCCTATCCCTTGCGGGAGACTTTCTGGCCGTCCTTCGTGTCCTTGACCTGCCAGCCGAGGGCGAGGATCTGGTCGCGCAGCACGTCGCTGAGCGCCCATTCCTTGTTGGCCCGGGCAGCGGTGCGCTGGTCGACCAACGCCTGCACCTCGGCCGGAACGCCTTCGTCGTCGGCCGAGAAATTCAGCACCGAGTCGATGCGCTCGCGCCACGCGAGAAGCGACCGAGCCTGCCCCGGCGTAAGCTGCCCGGCGTCGAGCAGACGGTTGGATTCGCGGATAAGCTCAAACAACGCTCCGAGCGCGGCTGAGATATTCAGGTCATCGTCCAGGGCCGCGCCGAAACGCTCGGGATCAAGCGTTTCCGGCAATGGCTCCGGCGTGGTCGAGGCGGTCTCCTGCAACCGCCGACTCCATTCGTCGAAACGGGCCAGCGACTTGCGTGCGGCCTCGAGGCTTTCGAAGGTGAAATTCAGCTGCTCGCGATACTTTACCGAGAGCAGCACGTAGCGGACCTCGCGCCCCGTCCATCCCTTGGCCTGGAGGTCGCGGAGGGTGAAGAAATTGCCCTCGCTCTTGGCCATCTTGCGGCCATCGACGAGGAGGTGTTTGCAGTGGAGCCAGTAGCGAACGAAGGGTGCGCCCGTCACGCTCTCGCTCTGCGCGATCTCCGCCTCGTGGTGCGGGAAGATATTGTCCTCACCACCGCAGTGGATATCGAGGCTCGCACCGAGGATCGCCGTCGCCATCGCGCTGCACTCGATGTGCCAGCCCGGGCGGCCGCGTCCCCAGGGGCTTTCCCAGAAGACATCGCCATCGGCCTCGTCCCACGCCTTCCACAGCGCGAAATCGCCGATCTGCTCCTTCTCGTACTCGTCGCTGGCCACACGGCCGGAGGGCTGGAGTTCATCGAGATTGAAGTGCGCCAGCTTCCCGTAGTTCGGGAAGGTGCGGATGCGGAAATAAACCGATCCATCCTCCGCGCGGTAGGCGTGGCCTTTCTTCACGAGATCCGAGATCATCTCAATCATCCGCGTGATGTGATCCGACGCCGTGGCCTCGGGATAGTGCGCCGCGCGCTTGATCCGCAGCGCATCGAGATCCTGAAAGAACGCCTGCTTGTATTCCCGCGTGAACTCGCCCAGCGGCACCCCGGCATGGCGGCACCCGCGAATGGTCTTGTCATCCACATCGGTGAGATTCATCACGCGATCAATTGTAAACCCGCGAAACTCCAGGTGACGCTGGAGCAGGTCCTCAAAGACATAGGCGCGGAAGTTGCCGATGTGCGCGTAGTTGTAAACCGTCGGGCCACAGGTGTACATACGCACGCGGTGCGGGTCCGTCGGCTGAAAGTCCTCGATCTCCCGGGTGAGAGTATTGAAAAGGCGAATGCTCATTGACGTTCGATGGCGGCGACCGCCATGGCGGCTATCCCTTCCCCGCGCCCGAGGAATCCCAGTTTTTCGTTGGTCGTGGCCTTGATGCCCACATGACCGCGAGGCAGTCCCAGCGCCCCGGCGATGTTTTCCTTCATGGCCGTGAGATGCGGCCCGATCTTGGGCGCCTCGGCGATGAGGGTCGAGTCGATGGTGTTCAGCACATGCCCGCGCTCGTCCAGCACGGCGCGCACGCGCCGCAGGATCTCCAGGCTGCTGATTCCTCGTATCGACTCATCCGTATTGGGGAAAAGATGCCCGATATCGGGCTCGCCCGCCGCGCCGAGGATGGCGTCGGCGATGGCGTGGCACAGCACGTCGGCGTCGGAATGCCCCTCGAGCCCGAGCGGGTAGTCAAAGGTCACGCCGCCCAGCACGAGGGGACGCCCCTCCACCAGGCAATGCACGTCGTAGCCGATGCCGGTCGCAAACATCTTAAAGACCCAGGTCGAGTTTGCCGCTGTAGGCGACGATGCCGTACTTCTCCTTCACGGTCTCGTGCGGCGTGAGAGTCACGATGCCGCCCGCCTTTTCGACGAGGAGCAATCCGGCCGCGATGTCCCAGATGCTGATCTGGCTCTCGATGTAGGCGTCGAGTCGTCCGCAGGCCACATAGGCGATGTCGAGCGAGGCGCTGCCCATCATGCGGCACTTCTTGGCGGAACGCGCCATGCGCTCGAAGAGCGGGAGCCCGCGGTCGATCGACTCGGAGGTCTTCGCCACGCCCACCGAGACCACGGCCTCGGAGAGCTCCTTGCGCTGGCTCACCTGGATCGGCTGGCCGTTCAGCGTAGCGGGAGAGTTTTCATCCACCGCCCACAGGTCGTCGCGCATCGGATCGTAGATCACTCCGACAATAATCTGTCCCTTGCGCCGCAGCGCGATGGAGACGGCAAAGTGCGGAATGCCGTAGAAGAAATTCACCGTGCCGTCGATGGGATCGATGATCCACTCGTACTCGCTTCCGGCCTCGCCGCGCACGCCTTCCTCGCCGAGGATGGCATGGTCGGGGAATCGCGAAAGCAGCAGCGATTCGATCAGCGCCTGGCTGCGGCGGTCGAGTTCGAGCTTGATGTCGTGCGCCTCGTTGGCGTCTACGTTCAGGGGACGCTCAAAGGCGGCGCGCAAAAGGCCGCCCGCCGCCTGTGCGGCTTCGATGGCTGTTGTGAGATAGTCGGACACGGGCTCGGTTTTAGAGGGCGGCGCGACTGGGCGCAAAAAGATTTTCTCACCTGCCGGAAGAGGGCCACCGCTGCGGGCGGCGTCACCGCGCCTCGCGGGCAAAAAATTTGGGAGAAGCCTTTCGGCCTCTCCCAAATCACGTTGAGTCGTTCGCGGCCGCGAACAACCAGGTTATTTCTTAGCCGCTTTTTTGGCGACCGGCTTCTTGGCAACGGTCTTCTTGGCGACCGGCTTTTTAACAGCGGCCTTCTTGGCCACCGGCTTCTTAGCGACCGCTTTCTTAACGGCGGGCTTTTTAGCTGCGACGGTCTTCTTGGCTGCGGGCTTCTTCGCGACTGCTGCCTTCTTAGCCGGAGCGGCTTTCTTGGCAGGAGCTTTTTTCGCGGGAGCCTTCTTGGCTGCGGGTTTCTTAGCAACTGGCATCAAATTTCCCCCCTTTCCATTCGCAACTGCGAAAGATTGTGAAAAGCATGTGAATAACTCACTATGCGCTGTGAATAAGTCGCCACTCCCCTCTCGTCAACGAAATTTTCTCGATTTTCTCTTGATTTTTTTGAGGCAACTCCATCAGGAAATTTCGCCCTGCGAGCCGCGGAGCAAGATTTCATGAGCCTTCGCGGCGATTTCGTCCGTCGGCCAGAGCCTTCCGACGCCTTCATATCCGCACGCTAACATTCCTTCTTCCGGTCCGATAAACTCGGCTCCGCGCTCGCGCAGCGTCTCCACATTTTTCTGTGTGGCGGGATGCAGCCACATCTTTCCGTTCATCGCGGGAGCGATGAGAAACGGCGCGCGCGTAGCGAGCGAGATGGATGTGAGCGCGTCATCCGCGATGCCATTGGCGAGCTTCGCGATCACATTGGCCGTTGCCGGAGCGATGAGAAAAAGATCCGCGCGATCCGCGAGGTCAATGTGCGTAGGCCTCCAAGACTCCTTTTCATCGAAGACGCCGGTCGTCACAGGATTGCGCGAGAGCGTCTGGAATGTCATGGAGCCGATGAACTCCGCCGCATTGGCCGTCATCACGACATGCACGCTGCATCCATCGCGGGTAAGGCGGCTCGTCAGATCAGCCGCCTTGTAGGCTGCGATGGAACCACAGACACCGAGAACGATGGTTTTCATGGCGTATTGACGTAGCGGCGGGTGAGCTGGCGCTCGGCCTGCATGATGGCGCGGAAGCTCTCCACATCCTCGGGAGGCGTCCGGCTGATGATCGTGTACTTGTACTCGTACCAGCGCTCCATCTCGGCGACGGCATTGCGCACGCGCAGGGCGATCTGCTCGGGCGCCTCGGTGCCTCGCCGCTCCAGGCGCTGGCGGAGTTCCTCCACGCTGGGAGGCATCACGAAAACATCGGCAAGCGAGTCGGTGATGAACCTGTCGCCGCAGGCTCGGATGGATGCCGCACCAGCGATGTCGACATCGATGAGCACATCGAGACCCTGGCGCAGGTTTTCGATCACCGTGCTCTTCAGCGTGCCGTAGTAGCGGCCATGGACCTCTGCGTACTCCAGGAACTCCTCCGCCTCCACGCGGCGGGTGAACTCCTCCTGGGAAAGGAAGTGGTAGTGCTCGCCATCGCGCTCGCCGGGACGGGGCGCGCGCGTGGTGCAGGAGACGGAATACACAAAATCCTGGTTGGCGCGCAGGCCCGCGCAGAGCGTGGTCTTTCCTCCTCCGGACGGAGCGGAGAGAACGAACAGGACACCAGTGCGTTGGAAGGTGCTATTCAATGTTGGCAAGTTGTTCGCGTATCCTATCAAGCTCAGCTTTGGCGTCCACGACGACGCGTGAGATTTCCGCATCGTTGGCCTTGGAGCCGGTCGTGTTCCACTCACGTCCCATCTCCTGGGCGAGAAACTCCAGCGTGCGCCCGACCGGGGCGTCGGATTTCAGCGCGTCGCGGAATTGCGCGATGTGGCTGTCGAGCCGCGTCAGCTCCTCGGCGATGTCGCAGCGCTCGGCAAAGACGGCGATTTCCGTGGCCAGCCGCGGCTCCATCACGTCGATGGGCAATTGCGCGGACTCCAGGCGGCGCAGCAGATTCTCGCGCTGACGCTTCGGCACATTGGGCGCGAGCGTGCGCACGCGCTTCACCATCGCGACCATGCGCGTGAGGGATTTCGCAAGGTCCTTTTGCAAATGAGCGCCCTCGCGTACGCGCATCTCCAGCAGGGCGTCGAGTGAAAGCCCGAGAGCCTTCTTCACCGCGGGGAGCACGTCGCGCTCCGACGGATCGCCCGCGCGGATCACGCCCGGCGCGGCCAGCACGGTCTCCAGGCTGATCTCGCCGGTGAGGCCGAGATGCTTCTGCAAGGCCTTCGCTTCTTTCAAAAACGCCGCGGCGCGTTTCCGGTCGATCAGTCCGTGAACAGAATCGTCTGTCGTTTCGATCGCCACCGACACCTGCACCTTGCCGCGCGACACGCGCTTGAGGACTTCCTCGCGCACATGCGGCTCCAGCCAGGCGAGTTCGCGGCCGGCGGCCAGCGATACCTCGGCCTGTTTGCGGTTGACGGAGAAACACTCCACGACGGCGCGCACGCCTTTGGCGGCGGTCTCGCCGCGTCCGTGGCCGGTCATGCTCTTCATCGGAAAATCATTAGCGGGCGGGGGCGCCTGTTGTCACGACTGGACTCGACGCCGCGCGAAGAGCAGCCGCGCCACGACCAGCACGACGATCACTCCGGCGAAGAAAACCACGAGCAGCCGGGTGATGCGGTCAAAGACCTTGTCGGCCAGTTCATTCGAACTCTTGTCGATCAGAGCGGTCAGCTCCGTCACCTTGGACTGCCCGGTGGCAGGATCTTTCTCAAGCAGGCCGTTCAGTCCGGAGACCGAGCTATTGAGCCGATCCAGCGCCGTCGTGGTCTCGCGCAGATAGGCGGCGTAGTCCACCGACGGGTCGATCTTCCCGCTGAGATCGCGCAGGGCGAGCACACTGGTATCGAGCGACCTGGAAAGGCGCTCGCCGCTTTCCACCGTGGCGCGCACCTCGGGCAGGAGTTCCTTCACCAGGGCCTGGTTGTGATCGATGCCAGCCTGGAGTTTCACGGGAAGTTCATCCACGAGCAGATTCAGGCGCTCCAGATCAGGCTGGATGGTGGTGATGGGAAAAGCCTGTCCGATCTGCGCGAGCGTCAGCGAGGTCTGCTGCTCCAGGATGCGCGGCGTGCGCTCCATGTAAAACATGACGCGTTCACCGTAGAGCAGGGAAGTATCGACCTTGCTCAGAAGGCGGCGCAGCGAGGCCAGGATGCCCCCTGCGGTATTCGCAGGGTCAAAGTCGCTCAAGCGCACGCCGTCGAGATTGCGCAGCCTCACATCGGCGACCTCGTGCATCTTCGGATTGCCCTCCTCCCACGCCACGATGAGAGAGCGGAGATCTCGCTGCTGATCGGATGTGAGTACGCCCGCCGCGATCTCCCAGACCTCCTTTTCCATCTGCGTGTAGACCGCATTCAAGGGCGAGGCCGACTCCCCAAAAACCTCGGGCACCCAATACCGCTTCACCGACCATTTCCCCACAGTAATGAAAGTCGTCATGTCGAGCAGTCCCGAGCGAGGATCGCTGGATGCCGCGATCGCCATCGAGGCCGAGCCAAAGCGAACCTTCCACGACAGCGCGGCCACGCGCTTCGCGGCGTCGGGTTCGGTCGCGACATAGGCGTCTATGGCATTCCAGATGGCGGAGACATAGCGGTCCGAGAAATCCATGATGTCGCGCTGCAGGCGACGCGAGGAAACGTCGGCATCACCGCTGAGCGGATCCTGCTCCGCGCTGCCCTCCAGGATCGCGCCCGGCCTGGGCGCGGCGGAAGCCTGGCTCACCGCCATCGCCGATCCCAGGCATACGGTCAGACTTGCTCGACAGATGCGGGGATGGAGGAAGGCGGGAATGCGCATGCTTTTCTCCGGGTATAGCAGGCAGGGAAGAAAGGGAAACAGGCGTTTTCCGACCTCTAGAACGTGAAGCCAAACCCAAACTGCCACGCTCCGATCGGGTCACCCTCCTTGCGAATGAGATTGTACCCGTAGTCGACTCGCAGCGCCCCGATGGGCGTGTAGAGCCGCGCGCCGAGCCCCGGCCCGACTCGGGTGTAGCTCCACGAAAGCGACTCCAGGCTGGGCGACAGATTGCCCACATCGACAAACCCCGCGACGTAAAGCGCCCGCCAGATCGGCCACTGAATTTCCACGTTGCCGAGCAGGTACGCCATGCCGCCGACCGGATAGCCGTTCTGGTCCTTCGGCCCGAGGCCATCAAGCTGGAAGCTGCGGACGGTATCCGGCCCCCCGAGGAAGAAACGCTCAGGGATAGGGGCCGTGGTATTGTTGTCATACGGAACCATCAGCCCGGCCCGGTGATTCAGGATCAGGAAAGGAACGAATGGCCGCTCCGGCGTGATCTTGCGAAACGGCACGTACCACGTGGCCTGAACAGAAAGGCGGAGAAATGACACCTCGCCTGCCAGATAGCGCGAGGCGACGTCGCCCTGCCAGTTGAGGAAGTACCCCTTGGTCGGCGAAAGCAGATCATTGCGCCGGTCGAGCGTCTGCTCAAAGCTCACCGCTCCCAACGTGTAATCGTCGAGCGCATCGTTCGCCTCATCGCCGTAGATCACCGTGTTGGTCACAGCCTTCCACTGATACCCCGCCCTCCAGCCGGTGAGATCGTTCTGATCAAACTGCCTCTCCACGTTGAAGCCGCCTCCGTATTGACTCACTTTAAATGCGGGCGTTTCCTCGCGCTGTGCGAATCCGCTGACAGTGGCAATGACTGGAGTGCGCAGGAAATAGGGATCGGAGAGCGCGGCCTGGATGCCGTAGTTCTTGGTCGAGATATTGCCGCGCAGGGAAAAGCGGTTGAGCGTGCCGAGGAAGTTGCGGTCTGTATAGGTGGCGTCGGCAAAGCCGCGCTGCCATTGTCCATACCCGAGCGTGGTGGTGAGCAGCTTGGCCGCTGTCTCCGCCACCTTGACGACCATGTTCACCGTGCCATCGGAGGTCGGCGTCTGTCGTGCATCCACATCGGAGAAGGCTCCGGTAAACCATAGCCGCCGGATCCCGGCATCCACGGTCGTCGCGTCGTAGGTCGTTCCCGCCTTTACCCCGAGCCGCTGGAGGATGGCCGTCGTGAGCGTGCGTCGGTTGCCAGTCACTCCGATCGTCCCCATGCGAAACTGGCCGCCCCGCTCCACCACGATGACGATACGCACTCCGCCAGTCACAGCGTCGAAGGTCGTCTGTTGGGTCACGGTGGCGTTGAAATAGCCGTGGGCCTTGAGGTAATCCTGCACCTGCGAGCGAATCGTCAGTTCCTGGCCAGGATGATAAACACCGCCCTGCGCGCGCTGCGCGATCTCGCGCACCTTTTCCGGGAGTTCGCTGGTACTCTCGACCACCGCCTCATCGACGATCGATTGCGGTCCGGGCGCAACCGTCACGGCGACGTTCACCATCCTGCCCTCAAAGTCCGGCTTCACCCGCACCGTCGCGCCTAAAAATCCATCCTGCACCAGCGCCTGGCGGATGCGCTCGGCGGCGCTTTCCGTCGCGCTCTGCACGTAACGCAAGGCCCCAAAGGGATTCCGCGTCGCCTGTCGCATTTCGGCGGTGAAGATGTCCTCCATCCGCTCAGGGGTAATCGCCTCGTCGCCGGAGAATGTCACTTTGCCGAGCAGGTACTTCGGCCCTTCGCTGATGGTGAAAACCACTGTCGATCCCGTGAAGCGGTAATCGACATCGGCGTCGGGCAATCCCTGCTCGAACAAAAACTCCCGCAGGAAATACGCCGCGTCATCCGCCGTGGTCGGTTCGATCGGCGGAGTGAGATCGATTTCGTAACGGCTCAGCGCCTTGATCAACTGCGCGCGGGTATAGGTCTCGTTTCCCTCAAAGACAAACTCCGTCGCCTGCTGCGCCATCGCCGCAGCGCACCACGCGAGGAAAGAAATGAGAACCAGCCCCCTTCTCATCGGAACCGGAACTGGTAGGTGACACCGGCATTGTAATAGCCGTAGCTGTCACGTTCGCTCATCACGGAAATCCCGCGCCAGATCTCAAACCGCCCGCGAATCCCCGCGCGATCGTAGGGATCGACCGGCGGCACCGCGCTGATCTGGAGACGGTTGACCAGCGATTCCACGTCGAAGCCCTTGGCATCGATCTGGCGCAGCAGCGTGCGGAGCACCAGCAAACCGCCCTGCCCGGCCGCCGCCTCGCCAAACCCCGCTCCGGCATACGCTCCCGGTGCAAAACCTGTCGTCAAAAGGAGCACGATCGACTCCTGCGGAAGCGGCGGCTCGGAGCGGAGGATCAGATGCTTCTCATCCAGCGGACCGTAGGCATACGCCTGCACGGTGTAATCCAGCGCCTGCGCGGTGGCGTGGATGTCCAGCATGGGCACCCATGGGCTGGCGGGTGTAAAGGTGATTTCGCCCTGCGGGATCTGCATCGTGCTGAAGGGGAGATAGGCTCGCGTATCCTTCAAGGTCACCCGACCGGAGGGAACCGGATTGCCCAGCGTGCCGACGATGCGCAGGTCGGGAATGATTTCGCCCGATGCGATATTGCCGACGATCTTGAATGGCGTCTCGTTGGAGATCCCGATGTCCACCGTCCATGCAGCGAACGGCGGAGGCGCGAGCCCGGCCAGCACGGGCGGAACCCAGAGGGGCCCATTCACCGGCGATGGCACCAGCAGCGGCGTGATCTCCAGCTTCCTGTACACCCGTCCATCGACCAGCTTCACCGCACCAGTGACTGCACCGCCCGAGTTATCACCGCGGGCGCGGATATCGAGGTTGGCTCGCAGCCGCAGACCGGCGTCGCGAGCAAGGAGGATCTTTCGCCCGGTAAACGCGATGTCGTACTTGAGGTTCTTCGGATCGGAGAACGTCACGCCTCCCTCCACCCGAAACGGGCCCGCCGCCATGTCTCCCGTGAACCGCTCAACCGCCACGCTATCCGAGTCAAAGCGCATGGAGCCATTCAGATTGCCGATGATCGGCGCACGGGTGGAAATCTGGAAACTCCCGCCCGCGAGCGCGATCACGCCCTCGACCTTCGGCTTTGCCAGCGTGCCGGAGAGCGTCAATCCGCCCGTCAACGTCCCTGTCAGGCGTCGCATCGACGGAAAGAACGGCTGTAACGCACCCACATCCGTGCGAGGCACCGAGACGCTGCCCGAGATCGTGCCGTCGGGATTGGCCCAAGCCAGCCTGCCATCTGCTCCGCGCACGAATCCGAAGGGAGCCTGCGCCGAGATGGTGAGCGAAGGAAAACCCGGTGTGGCCAGCGTTCCCGCCAGCGAAGCCTTGCCACCAGCGGCGTGCAAGGTCGCGTCGAAATTCGCACGCGGACTGGTGCGATCCTCCATGCGCACGGCGAGGGCTCGTCCCTGCAGGGAACCATCGACCACCAGCGCCGCAGGCAGCCCCGAGGCTTTCAGATTCAGCGCCAGCGTGCCTTCCGTCGGGAGGGCCTGACCGAAGAGTCGCCCGAGATCGGAAATGCCGAGTGCTCCCGCCGTCGCGAGATTTGCAGCAACCTCCCGCCCGGCGATCAAAGCCTCGCCCAGCGATTTCCTCGCCACGAGGGCGGAATAGTCAACCGGCAGGTACACGTCGCCGCCCGCCAGTGGAGTCGACCCCGAGATGAGCTTGAGCCCCGAAACCGAAAGCCCATCCGGCGTAAAGGAAATCGCCGTGGTGAGTTGCAACGGACCGGACGAAAGCTCGCAGGCCGTCAAGTTCAGCGCCGTCGGCGAATACGATCCGGCGAATCTTCCATTCAACCCGCTCGCCGTCTTCTCCGTGAAAAAATCGCGCAGTGTGATGTCGAAAGTCCCCGAGTGCCCGACCTCACTCCCGTTGCCATCCCACTGCGCTGTGACGCCGCCGGAATAAATTCCCGACGCCTCCGATCCCGGGATGAGAGACAGAAACGGACTGATCTCGCCAATGTCCGCCCGCAGCGTGCCGGAGTAGGCAAAAGGCTTTTGCAATGCCACCTCGCCCGAGCCGCGAATCGTATCCGTCCCGCTCTGGACCTCCAGCGAGGTGATCGTCGCCTTTCCGTCGCGGAAGACCGCCTCGGCTCGCGAACGATCGATCATCAGGCCCCGAAACGAGGCCTCGCCGGTTTCGATGCTTGCCGTGCCATCGAGCACTCCGCTCTTGCGCGACGCCGCGCCGAGCACCGACACCCAGCCCGCCGCATCCTCGCGCGGCAAGCCGCACCACTCCGCCAGATCGCCGCCTTCCGCGCGGCCCCGGAGATTGACCAGGAAGTCTCCCTCCTCCGCGTCGAAATGGCCGCCGGTCGTGGTCAGCTCGCCATCCCCCTCCAGCGAGCTTTGCTGCCGGGCGATGGCAAATCGCTTCACGCGCAGCACCTCGTTTTCATAGGAAGCCGCCGCCTCCAGCGTGTCGCAGGACCGGCCCTGCCACTCGAGATCCTTCAGCAGCAGGCGCACCGAGGATCGCGCCTCGAACATCCGCTCGGGAATCCCCCGGAACGTATACCCGCCCTCGACCAGCGTGCCCGTCGGGACAGGATTGAAGTTCATGAGCTCGCAGAGCGGAGCGAGGGATACGTTCCGCGCCGTGACCGTGGTATCGATGCCCGGAAGCCCGCGATATCCGATGAAGGTGATCTGTCCGTTGAGCGTTCCGCCGAAGGCATTCCCATCGAGCGTGAGCGTGATGCCCTCGAGCTGGGTAAATCGCGCCTCGAAAAGATTCACCTTCATATCCGGCCGCAGCGTGAAATCGGAGAGCGATGCCGTGCCGCGCCCCCACTGCGTCACCGCATGCAGCGGCCCGATCCGGGTATGGATGCCCCCCGCAGTCACCTCAACCCAGTCTGCTGTGAGGGTTCCCCCCTGATCCTCACGGAAATCCGCGGCCGCGTTCACCAGCCGGTAGGACTGGTCGACACCGAGAAAGGTCAGGTCCGCCTGGCGCAGCCGCACCTCATGCGGGAGGAACTTCATGATCGTCTCGGCCTGGAGTCGCAGTTCCTCCGCTGTCAGGTCCGGAATGTGCGGCGGGGGAGGCAACGCCGTCGGCCTCAGGTCAAAGCTTCCGCGGATACCCTCGATCTCCGCCAGTTCGATCAGCCGCCGCCTCCCTTTCCAGACGCTCCAGAGATCGGAGAAATCCACCTGGAGCCGCTGCACGCGGACATCCGTGGCGGAGCGCTTCGGGTCGTCGGCATAAATATGCACATCGGAAAGCACCACCGGACGACCCGCCGCAACCTGGACCTCGCCGATGGTGATCTTCCACCACGCCATCCCGATCACGTGACGCAGGCCTTCCCGCAAGGCGAGGCCGAGCAGCAAGGGGTGAAGTACGACCACCAACAAGGCGAAAGCCGCCAGCACGGCCAGCAGGCGTTTCCAACGCGAGTGCCGGACGCGCGGACGCGGCTCCTCAATCATGGGAGCACGGTCTCCGGAGTTAGGCCTTGATACGTCGAGTCCGGACGCATAGAGAACAGCTACATTACGGCGTCAATGCCGTCTTGTGGGAACATGAAAAGCAAGAATTTCGGCGATTGGGCGGTCGCATTGGTGGTGGTCGCATGCAGCGTGGCACTTTTCGCCGCGCTTGCCATGGCTTTAAGCGGTCGCCTGATCACGCAACCGGGCCGCACCCTGAAGGTCTATTTCCACGATGTCACCGGCATCAAGGTCAGTTCCAATGTCCGCTATGCCGGGGCTCCCGCCGGTCGCGTCGCGAGCATTCGCATGCTCTCGCCGCAGGAACGCATCGCCACGGGCGATCCGCGCAATATCGTGGAGCTTTCCCTCGCCATCGACCGCCGCGTCCCCGCCCTGCCCGCCGATGTCGAGGTGAGCGTGGCCGCCGATACTCTGCTCGCAGACAAGTTCATCCTCATCTCCGGCGGTGATCCTGCCGGCCCGATCCTCGACGACAAGTTCGTGCTCCAGGGCGTCACCCCCGTCACCTTTGACCGCCTCACCCGCAATCTCGACAGCGTCATCGACGGCATCTCGGGCATCCTGAAGAGCTCGCCCGGCGACTCCAGCGACCTCTTCGACCGCCTTCAGGCCTTCATCCAGAACGCCCAGAAGGCCCTCGACGAAGCTCGCGGCCTCATCACCTCGGCCAAGCCCGTCGTGCAGGACGCCTCCGCTCTCCTCACCGACTCGCGTCAGTTGATCTCGACGAACCGGGATGGCATCACCCGCACGGTGACGAACCTCGAGCGAGCCAGCGTGTCGCTCGACAAGCTCACCGTCCGCGCCACGACCTTCATCAACACCACGGAGACCAAGATCACGCCGCTCCTGTCGGACTTCCGCGTAACCGCTGAGAATCTCAAGATCACCTCGACCTACACGCGCTTCCTCCTCCGCAGCCTCGCGGCGCGTCCGCAGCAGCTCATCTGGGGCAATCGCCGTCCAAATGAACTCCCGAGCCCCGAGGAAATCCTCAAGTCCGCCAAGCCGCTGCCTTATAGCAACTAGCGGTTCCAGCGGCGAATCGCCGGGAGATCAAACTCCCGGTCGAGCACCGAGATGCAACCCGTCTGCAGCATGAGCTGGGCGGCAAAAACCGGCGGCAACCCGAGATAGCAGGCCGCCAGAGTTCGCAGCAGGTGCCCATGGGCAAAAATCGCGACGGGGCCGGGTTCATTTTGGACGCGCTCCAGCACCCGGCGGGCTCGGTCGGCCACCTCGTCATGCTTCTCACCGCCCGGATACCCGTGCGTCCACGGCGTCCAGGCGGGCTCTTTCTCCCGGATCTGCTCAACCGTCAGGCCCTCATAATCGCCGTAGTTCCACTCCATCAGGTCATCGACCGTGACGAGCTGCGGACCAAATCCACAAATCTCCGCCGTCTCGCGCGCCCGGGCAAGCGGGCTGCTCAAGATCGTCTGGAAAGAAAAGCCCTCCAGCTTGAACGCCGCCTTCCTCGCCTCGGAGCGGCCTTCCTCGTTCAACGGCATGTCCTTGCGACCCGTGTGCAGACGCAGGTCTGTCCAATCCGTGCGTCCGTGGCGTATGAGTACGATCATTCCAGACACGTTGCACCCCATCTCCCATCGGGCAAGCGACAAAACTTCCGCACCCGGGCAATTGCCTCGTGAGGCGCCTCGATTCCCCAAGCCAGGGAAGACCTGCTGCATCGCTTCATCCCCCCATGGAAACATCCGGTGATTCCCCGCAGGAAATCCCTTTCCCTCGGGTACTTCCGATGCAAACATGAACAAGCAATCGCTTCGAGCACTATGAAACATCACGGCTTCGATGAGTTGGATTTGATGATTCCCGAATTGCACGATCCCGAGCAGGAGGCCAGAGCCGGTACGGCTCTTCGCGGCATGCCGGGCATTGAATCCGTGCGATTCGTCACTGGCGGCGCCCTCGTCACCTATCGCGCTGACAGCGTGAGCAAGGACGAGATCTGCCACACCCTGCGGCAGGCGGGGTTCCGCGCGAGCACCTTTCAGGACTCGTTTTCCGGAGCCACCGGCATTTCCTCAGATTGAGCAGTTCGCAGAAGGGATGACGGGATTATTGAAGAATTCCTGCACGCAACATTGCGTCTCGTACGACGGGGAAATGCTTTTCCCTCTTGTCATCTTTGGGGTGATCAGTAGCCTCACGGCTCGCACATGACGTTGGCAAATCTTTTATCGGCCGAGCAAATCGTGCCGGAAATGAAGGCCAAAGGACGGTGGGAGGCCATTGCTGAATTGGTCGACAGGCTGGTGGTAGCGGGTCGCATACGCGCCGATGACCGGGAACACGTTCTCGAGTCCATCAAACAGCGCGAGCAGACCATGAGCACCGGCATCGGCTTCGGCATCGCCATCCCTCATGCTTCGTCGGAGAAAGTCGGCGAAGTCGTGGCGTCCTTCGGTCGGTCGACCACTGGCATCGAGTTTGAATCGCTCGACGGCCAGCCGGTCTTCTTTGTCGTGCTCTTCGTCGTTCCCCGCGATCAGTTCCAGACCCACCTCCGCACGCTGGCCGCCATCGCGAAGTTTCTCAATGACAAGGCGGTGCGCGACGAACTGGGCAAGGCCAAGGACTCCCAGCAGATTCTCCAGGTTTTCGAAAACCGTTCTCCCCGCGGATAACACATGATCACCGTTCGCGAACTCCTCGCGGAACGGCTCAAGTCGGCGCTCGACGCCGCGGGCTTTTCCGACATCACTCCCGAAGTCACCCCCACCGCCGACGCGCGTTTCGGCGACTACCAGGCGAACGCGGCGATGATCCTCGCCAAGCAGCGCCGGATGAATCCCCGCCAGGTCGCCGCCGAGATCATCCAGCACCTCGCCGTCGACGACATCTCGGCCGCACCGGAGATCGCCGGCGCCGGGTTCATCAATTTCCGCCTCCTCCCGCAATTCCTCGCCGACCGCGCGCAGGAAATCGTGAAGGACGACCGCCTCGGCGTGTCGGACTCGAAGCAGCCGCGCCGCATCGTCGTCGACTTCAGCTCGCCCAATGTGGCGAAACCGATGCACGTCGGCCACATCCGCAGCACGATCATTGGCGACACGCTCGTGCGCATCGCCCGGTTCCTCGGCCACGAGGTCATCGCCGACAACCACATCGGCGACTGGGGCACGCAGTTTGGCAAGGTCATCTACGGCTGGAAGCACTTCCTCGACCGCGAAGAGCTCGCCGCCAATCCCATCGGCACGCTCGTCGGCCTGTACCGCAAGGTCAACGCCGCGGAAGAAACCGACGAGGCGCTCAAAAAGACCGTGCGAGAAGAACTGGTGAAGCTCCAGCAAGGCGACGCCGAAAATTTCGCCATCTGGCAGGAAACCGTGAAGCTCTCCTGGGCCGAATTTGAAAAAATCTACGGCCTGCTCGATATCCAATTCGACGCCGTGTTGGGCGAAAGCGCCTACAACGACGCCCTCGCCCCGCTCTGTGAACGTCTGGAAAAAGATGGCATCGCCGAGATCAGCGAAGGCGCGCTCTGCATCTTCTTCCGCGACATCCCGGAGCTGGCCGAGAAACCCGCCATCGTGCGCAAGGCCGACGGCGGTTTCCTCTACGCCACCACCGACCTCGCCACCATCGAGTATCGCGTGAAGCACTGGAATCCCGACGCCATCTGGTACGTCGTCGGTGCGCCCCAGGCGCTCCACTTCCAGCAGATTTTCCTCGCCGCCCAGCGCATGGGCGTCAATGCCGAGCTGAAACACATCGCCTTTGGCAGCATCCTCGGCGAGGACCGCAAGATCATGCGCACCCGCGCCGGAGAAAGCGTGGGCCTCGACGATGTGCTGAATGAAGCCATAGAACGCGCCACCGCTGTGGTCTCGGAGAAAAATCCCGACCTCCCGGCCGAGGATCGCGACGCAATCGCCCGGGCCATCGGCCTCGGCGCGGTGAAGTACACCGAGCTCTCGCAGCACCGCATGACGGATTACGTGTTCTCGTGGGAGAAGATGCTTTCCTTCCAGGGCAACACCGCGCCGTATCTGCAGAACGCCTACGTGCGCATTCGCTCCATCTTCCGCAAGCTGGAAACGCCCTTCGACCCCGCCTCGGCCACGATCAGCGTGAACGAAGATGCCGAGCGCGCTCTCGCCATCAAACTCGGTCAGTTCGCCGAGATCCTCCCACTCGTGTTGGAGGATTTCCGCCCGAATCTCCTCGCGAACTACCTCTACGAGCTCGCGATCACCTTCCATGGCTTCTACGAAGCCTGCCCGGTGCTGAAGTCCGGGGAGCCGGTACGTTCCTCCCGCTTAGCCCTTTGCGACCTCACTGCCCGCATCCTGCGGCACGGTCTCGGGCTGATGGGAATACAGTGCCCCGAGCGAATGTAATAATTCGCTCGCCCCACCTTTCGAATCCCATTATTTTTCCATCCCGAAGGGTGCCATCGCACAAGGGGATAGAATTTTCATGAAAGAACTCACGCCTGCCGACCTGACAGTCAGAAACCTGGGCGAGCGAACCATCGTTTCGCCTCTGGAAATCCAGTTCGGCGAGATGGGATACGAACACGCGTTTTTCTCCGATGATTCGCGCGTGCTGGTGGACCACTCGCTGAGCCATCTGAAGAACCTCCATGGCGCGGAACCCGCCTGCTTCGAAGTAGCCGGACCGCGACGCAAGATCTACTTCCACCCAAGGAAGACCACCGGCGCCATCGTCACCTGCGGCGGCCTGTGTCCCGGGTTGAACGACGTCATTCGCGCCATCGTCAACCAGTCCTTCTACCGCTACGGCGTGCGCCGCATCTTCGGCATCCGCTACGGGTTTGAAGGCCTCGTGGAATCCTACGGCCACCAGCCGTACAACCTCACCCCCGAGTCCGTGAGCAACATCCACTCCTTTGGTGGTACGCGGCTCGGCTCGTCGCGCGGTCCGCAGGACCCGGCGAAGATGGTGGACTACCTCTCCGATCTCGGCGTCAACATCCTGTACGTCATCGGAGGCGACGGCTCCCAGCGCGGAGCGCTCGCGATTGAACAGGAAGCGATTCGCCGCGGCATGGAGCTTGCCGTTGTCGGTGTGCCCAAGACCATCGACAACGACATGATCTACATGGACAAGAGTTTCGGCTACGAAACTGCCTGCGCCGCCGCAGTCACTGCCATCAACGCCGCGCACACTGAGGCCCGCAGCGCCCGCAATGGCGTCGGCCTTGTCCGCCTCATGGGCCGCCACTCCGGCTTTATTGCCTGCTCCGCCTCCATCGCCAGCGGCGATGTGAATTGCGTCCTCATTCCCGAGGTGCCGTTCGAGCTCGATGGAGAGCATGGCGTGTTGGCCAACCTCTACGAGCGCGTCATGCGCCGCGGCCATTCCGTGATCATCGTGGCTGAAGGCGCGGGCGAACACCTCATGACCGGCCCCGGCGGGGCGGATGCCTCGGGCAACAAGAAGCTCGGCGACATCGGCGTCTTCCTGAAAGGGAAGATCGAGGAGTATTTCCGCAGCCGCGAGACCGAGCTCACGCTCAAGTACATCGACCCGAGCTACATGATCCGCAGCGTGCCAGCCTCTCCGCAGGACCGCATCTACTGCATGCGCCTCGGCCAGGCCGCCGTACACGCCGCCATGGCGGGCAAGACCGGCATCGTCGTGGGCCGCTGGCACAGCACCTATGTGCATCTGCCGATCAGCCTCGTCACCTCGGCCCGCAAGCAGGTCGACCCCAAGGGCGACATCTGGCTCTCCGTGCTGGAGTCGACCGGACAACCCGCCCGGTTCTTCTAGGCCGCCGCCCGACCAACCTCACTCCCAAACGCTCCGCTCGCCTCGTGACTGGCGGAGCGTTTTTCTTTACGGATCAAGACACTCCTTAGTGGAGCATCTCGATCGTCACGGCGTTCTTCAGCTCCTCGCCGCTGTCAAAGGCGGCCACGTTATCGAGCGTGGTCTGGGCGATGTTCCTGAGCGCGGTCTCGGTGAAGTACGCCTGGTGCGACGTCACGAGCACATTGGGGAAGGCGATGAGGCGCTGGAGCACGTCGTCCTGGATGATTTCCTCGGAGAGATTTTCGTAGAAAACGTCCGCCTCCTGCTCGTACACGTCGAGGCCGAGGTAGCCGATCTGGCCGCTTTTGAGGCCCTCGATTACAGCCGGGGCGTCGACGAGCGCGCCGCGGCTCGTATTGATGATCATCACGCCGCGCTTCATCTTGGCGATGCTGTGCTGGTCAACGATATGGTACGTATCCGGCGTGAGCGGACAGTGCAGGCTCACGATGTTGGACTCGGCAAAGAGCGTGTCGAGGTCGACGTATTTGCCCAGCGCGCCGAATTCCTTGTTGGGAAACACGTCGTACCCGAGCACGCGCACGCCGAAGCCTGATAGGATCTGCGCCATCACGCGGCCGATCTTGCCCGTGCCGACGAGGCCGATCGTGCTGCCATAGAGATCGAAGCCCTGCAGGCCCTCGATCGAGAAGTTGCCGTCGCGCACGCGGTTGTAGGCGCGATGAATCTTGCGGTTCAGCGCGAGAATGAGCGTGAGCGCAAACTCCGCCACCGCATACGGCGAGTAGGCCGGAACGTGCGTGACCTTGATGCCGATGGAGTCCGCGTGACGGATGTCCACCTGGTTGAAGCCGGCGCAGCGCAACGCGATGAACTTGATGCCAAACGTCTTGAGCTGATCCAGCACGTGGGCGGTCAGGATGTCGTTGACGAAGCAACAGATCGCATCGTGTCCCTGGGCGAGAAAGACGGTGTTGGAGTTGAGTTTCTCTTCAAAGAAATTGAACTCATGCTCCACCGCGCCGTTGGCGGCGAGAAGGAACTTCTGGTCGTACTGCTTCGTACTGAACACGGCGATTTTCATGAGTGGCAAAATGGTGCGCACGTCTTTGCGGTATTCAGACGCTGATTGGCAAGGCTTTTACGCCTTGAGCTCGCGTCGAAAAACCCGGACTTCATGCCCGTTGGCGGTCGTTTCCGCCATCTCGAGCCACCCCATGCGACGAAACAATCCGTCGGCGGCTTCCGTGAAAAGGTACATCTCCCCGTGTCCCGCTTCGCGCGCAAACCGTTCCGCTTCACGCACGAGGAATGCTCCCACACCCCGCCCGCGATGCTCCGGCAGCACCAGCAAAGTAGCCAGCCAGGGATTCAAATGCTCAAAGCCCGGCAGGTCATCCTCGATCACGCTCACGGTGCCGAGCAGTGCATGATGCTCGTCGAGCGCGGCGAGCGTTGCGGGTATCCCCCCATCCGTCCGGGCAGTGCGAAACTCCTCCACGGCCTCACCCTCGCCCCATGCAAGATAGAGGTGCGCCCATTCGTCGGCACATCGTTGCGCCAGCGGAGGGATCAGCGCCGGGTGATTGGCGAGATAGTCAATGTGCATGAAGACGTGATCGGAAACCCGGAAAGCCTCAGATCTTGTCGGCTTCCTGCTCCTGGAGTTCCCGACCGATGCGCCGATTGCGATACCCCTGGGCTCGGAACGCCGCGACAACCACCAGAACCGTCGAGGCGATGCCCGCTCCGATTGGCAGGGCAGAACTCACGACGTGGAAAATCTGCAGGATCTGCAAAACCAGCGTCGCGAAGCAGAGAGCGACAACCAGCAGCACATACCGCCCGCACGCCTTGCGATAAGCCGGATCGCTATCCAGCAGCTTCCGATGCGCCATACGATAAACAGCGAGCTGCCGCTCCGGAGGAAACTCCCGCAAGCCGGGCGTATCGCGGTAACACGGCACAGAAAACCGTCCCATTGCTCCAGCCTGACAGACGCCGAACGGGTTTTCAATCCCGCGCTAAACCAGCGCAAGAAGAGCCAGCAACCGCCCCGTCCGCCCCATCTCGCGGCGATAGGAATAGTACGTTTCCGGATGTGACGCCGTACAGGTGCCGCAATCGATCACCTCGCGCACCCCGGCCTCGCTGGCGTCGCGCACGATCTGCGCGGCGAAGTCGAGTTCGTAATGCGGCGGTCGAATGCACGGGGCGATCTGCACGAGCAAATCTTCCGCAGGAATGCCGTAGTGCTCGCGCAAGGCATCGATGGCGGAAACCACGATGCGCTTTTCCGTTCCCTTCTTGCCGGAATGCACCAGCCCGATCCCCCGTCCCTTTTTGTCGACGAGGTAGACCGCAGCGCAATCGGCCACGTAGACCGCAAGGCACACGCCCTGGGATGAGGTAATAAGCCCGTCCGCTCCGGGAATCGGCTCGGAAGTCGGGCCGGAGACTGGAGCGACCAGATTGCCATGCACCTGCTCGGCCACGACGAAGGGCATGCCGGAAAATCCCGCCTCATCGGCGGTGTGGCGATGCACCTCCCAGAGCCGCGCCAGGGCGGTCTCACGGTCGGTCAGCACATCGACGCCGGGCGCGCGTTGGAGAAACGCGGCCCGCACGAAAGGCAGTGCGTCGAGGGCGGGAAACGTCTCGACGGGGCAGGCGATCACTTGGAGGGATTCGCCTTGCTCGGCTTCTTTTTGGGAGCCGGAGTCGGATTGGTCTCGAGGATCGGCTTGATCAGGTCGCTGTCGCGGAAGGCGCGCGGCAGGGCCGGCTGCGGCTTCTCGGGATTTGTCGCCTTCTGGAAGTGGGCCGTTTCCGCCTTGCTGAGAGCCTGCGGATTGAGCGGACGAACGAGCGGATCGGAGAAGGTCTCGACGTACTGGGTATCGAGCGAGAGCGCATAGTCGTAGCTGGCCATCGCGGCGATGTAATCGTAGCGGGCCTGAAGCACGTTCGTCTGCGCCTGGAGGAGCTGCACCTGGGCGTTCAAGACGTCGAGCTGGGTGCCGGCGCCGGCATCGAGCCGCTCGCGAGCGAGTCGCAGGGCTTCCGTGGCTTGTACGACGCTGGCCGTCTGGCTGTCGATGGTCTCCTTGGCTTGCTGCAGGTTGGAGATCGACTGCTGCACATCGAGCACGACCTGGCGGATGCCATTGTCGTAGGTATTCTTGGCCTGCATCAACTGCGCCTTGGCCTGGGCGACATTGCCGTAGGTCAGACCGCCGTCCCAGATGTTCCAGGTACCCGTGGCACCGAAAAACCACCCTGCAAGCGTGTCAGCGAGATTGGTCGATCCCGTGTTGTTCGTGTATTGGTAACCGCCATTTGCACTGACCGTCGGAAGGAATCCGGCGAGCTGGGCGTTGACGTTGGCTCCATTGGAGAGAATGTCCAGGCGCTGGGCCTTGAGAGCCGGGTTGCGAGCGACAGCCACGCGGATCGATTCATCCGTGTCGATCTTGCGCGGATTGTAGCCGAGATTGCCGACTACGTTGAACGGCACCTCGCTCGGGCGGCCTTTCGGATAATCCATGCCGAGCAGGGCGACGAGCTGGTAAAGCGAAATGCGGTAGGCATTCTGCGCCTGAATGAGCGGCGGCTGGGCATTGGCCAGCGCCACCTCGGCCTGCAGCACGTTGAAGCGCGGCACGGTGCCCGCCTCGTAGCGATTCTGCTGATCCTTCACCTGCTGCTGGAGGAGGTTGACGTTCTGCTCCTGCGCCACGATGAGCGCGCGGTTCAGCACCACCTGGTAGAACTGAGTGACCACCTGCGAGACGATGTTGTCGATGGTCGCACGGAGGCTGAAGAACGCGCTGTTGTACGCGGAGCTTCCCGCCGAGATGCCCGCCACTGCCTGGAGGTCAAAAATCGTCTGAGTCGCCTGGAACTGGATGTTCCACGTCTGGTTCTGCACGCCGCCCGAGTTGCCACCAAAGGTCAGCACCGTCGGCTTTTTGCCGTTGGGATTGGGAATCTCGATCGTTGTGCCAGTAGAGCGGCCATTGGTCGTCAGGTCCTGCGCCTGCTGGGTGTAGCCCGAGGAGATCCCGAGCTGAGGCATCACCTGCGACACCACCTGGATCAACTGGCCGCGAGTCAACCGGATCTGCTGGATCGCATTGAGGATCTGCGGATTCTGCTTCAGCGAGATCTGCACTGCGTCGTTCAGCGTCAGGTCGGCGACATTCGGGTTGCGCTGGCGGGCGATAAGAGCCGTGAGCGATTTTTCAAAATCGGCCATCACCATCTTCTGCTTCATCGCCAGCTCCTCGGAGCTCTCCATTTTACCCGTCTCCTTGGTCGGCAGGAGGTTCTCTGCGGCTTGAGTCGGCGTGGGCAGAGGAGGGAGCTGGTCGGAGAGCGTCGAGGCGTCCGGCAGCACCGGTGTCGGCAGTGGCGGCGGCGTCAACGGCATCGTTCCGTCCGGCAGGGGCGTGGGTGCCGGAGTCACTCCCGGCGTGGCTGTGGCCGCCGGGGTCGGAGTCGGCGAAGCAAGGGTGACCTGCACCGGATTGGCCAGCGTGGTCGGCTGCTGGCTCAGGTTGTACGGCGTCGGCATCGGCGGCGGCGTGCCAGGCCCCGCATAGGCGGGCATCTGGGGCAGCACGGGCTGATTCGCGCTCAGGTTGGGCGTCGGCAGCGGAGCCGGGGTCGGGAACTGGCTGCTCGTGTTCGTCTGGGCAAAGCCCGTGGCGGCCGTGATGGCCCAGGCGCAAACGGTCGTCCTGTAAATCGTGCTGACGGTGACTAGGCTTCGCATGACTTTTCCTTGTTGTGGCAAAATTGGTAAATTTTCTCGTAGATGTTCAGCCAGGAGCAGCGCTCTTCCGGCTCGAGCATGTCCATGATCTGGCTGAGATTGTTGACGATGTCCTGACGCATCCGCTCGACCAGTTCCATCCCCTTGGGCGTGATGCGCACGAGGACCTTGCGACGATCGTTGGTAGCGTGAGTACGCTCGACGTACCCGAGATTTTCCAGACGATCGACCAGTCCCGTGGCGGCGGCGGTGGAGTGATCCATCCGCTCGGCCACCTCGCTCATCGTCACCGGCGCCCCGTCAGCCAGATGGCCAAGCAGGAAATACTGCGGAAACGATACCTGCCCGCGCCCGAGTTGCTCGGAGAGGCGGAGCACGAAACAGCGCTGGAGTGACATCACGATATCGGCAAGCCGCTCCACATCGGGGCGGCTCTGGTTCGCTGTCAGGTCTATCGCCATGAAAAATAGTTAAGGTGGTTAAGGATTAGGGGGCAAACTTCATATTGTCAACCATCATGGCTTGTAAACCCGGTCTCCGGTCGAAGGAGTTCCAGACACAATGTCGGCGATGAGAAAGGGCGGCTTGCGCAAGGGGCTGATATGGAGGCTGGCGGTCTCGCGCTGGTTCGAAATGCAGACGAGGGAGTCGCCGGGGGAACCCGGGGTGTAGACCAGCGCGTCGATCAGGACAAACTTGTCGTCGAGGTTGACCATCTTGACCGTGCCGATCAGCTGGGCGGGCTGGGCCTTGGGCGGTTCCTTCTTCTTGGGAAAGAGCTTATCGAGCAGCCCGAAGCAGGAAAACACCTGAAGGAGCAGGGGCTTTTTCATTTTCGGCGCCGGGGTCGGCGAGGGTGTCGGCATCGGAGGCGAACGCAGGAAGCTCGGCTGCTGGCCCGTCGCGGCGTTCTCAGCCGACTTGGGCTCTTTCTGACCAAAGAGGGAGCATCCGGCTGGCAGGAGCGCCAGCGCGAGGGCAAGTGCGATGCTCCCAAAAACGCGCATTACCGGCCGCATCCCCCTGCGCCACATCCGCAGGACGAGGTGTGAACGTGCCGGTGAGCCGACGAGGACGAGCCCGTCAACACGCCCACTCCTCCCGCGATCACGCGACGAACGGGCTCACCGCTCTCCGGATCGTGAGTCAACGCCGCATCCTTGATGCTCTGGCGAATCTCGAAGCGGCGCGGCTTGGCACCCTTCTTTGCCGGGATCGTTTCATACACGTACGTGGGCATTCCGAGATGTAGAGTCCCACTGTCGCTCGCTGACAAGTGTAAATAATGCAAACTCGCCACTTGTCACACAGCCACATCAGCCGGAAAAAGATAGGAATGCCGGAGATTTACTACCTGGGCCCCGAAGGAACCTTCTCGCATATCCTGGCCCGGAAGCGATTTGGCCGCCGAGCCAGCCTCGTCGCCTGCCCCGCCATCGAGGCCATCTATGATCGTGTGCGCGAGAATCCCGACGGCCTCGGTCTCGTCCCGGTGGAGAACTCCAGCGGCGGCACGGTTTACGATTCCGTCGACGCCATGATCCGCAACGCCGGGAAGATCTTTCTCCGCGAGGAGCTCTCCCTCGACGTCCGCATCGCCCTCCTCGGCCACGCCGGGCAGGAGGTGACGACGATCTACTCGCACTTCATCCAGCTCAAGCACCACGCAGACTGGCTCAGGCAGAGGTATCCCAAGGCCCGCCAACGCGCCGTGGCCAGCACCGCCATCGCCGCGCAAAAGGCGAAGGCGTCACCGCATGCCGCTGCGCTCGCCTCGCCGGGAGCAGCCGATGTCTACGGCCTCGACGTGCTGGAGAAATCCCACGCCGGGAGCGTAAACGTCACCCACTTTGCCATCATCGGCACATCGCCCGCTCCCGAGATCGACGAGGTGCGCAAAACCGCCCTTATCGCCGCCCTGCCCAACTCCTGCGGCAGCCTTCACCAGTTCCTCGGGCCTTTCGCCCGTCTCGGCGTGAGCCTTACCCGCATCGTCTCGCGACCCGTCCCCGGAAAACCGCAGACTTACGTCTTTTTCGTCGAGATCGAGGGCGGGGAGCACGATCCCGCCGCCGCGAAGGCGCTGGCCCGCGCACGCAAGCTTTCCGAGTCGCTCGTGAGCCTCGGAACGTTCCCCGTGCGAGGGCGTTTCAAATCGTAAGTTGCAAACCCGCGATTCTTTTGCCAATTCACACCTACCCATCATTATGAAGCGAGCTGTCCTACTCCTCTTTGCCCTTGCCGCCCTGGCGCAAGCGCAGGAACCGGCCACCATCACCATCCGCAAAGGCGACACCACCAGCGTGGCGCTCAAAGCTCTCGGAGGCGGTGACGGCGCGGCTGCCACCAAGGTGCTCCAGAACGATCTCGATCTCTCCGCCCTCTTCTCGATCACTCCGCCAGAGCGCGCGAGCTACGTCATCTCCGGCAACGCCAATGGCGGTTCTCTGGAGGGTCAGGTCGTCGACCAGCGCGGCAGCGTCGTGCTCCAAAAGACCTACTCCGGCGGCACCCGCGCCGCCGTGCACCACTTCGCCGACGACATCGTCGAGACGCTCACCGGCAAAAAGGGCATCGCGAGTTCCAAGATCGCCTTCGTCGCCACCCGCACGGGCCGCAAGGAGATCTATACCGCCGACTACGACGGCGCGAACGTCCGCCAGTTGACCAACGACGGCTCGATCAGCGTGGCCCCGGCGCTTTCCGCCGATGGCACGAAGCTCGCCTACACCGGCTACCAGAGCGGCTATGCCGATATCTACCTCGTCGATCTCGCCTCCGGCGCTCGCAACCGCATCATCAAATTCCCCGGCACCAACTCCGGCGCCTCCTTCTCGCCCGACGGCGACCGCATCGCCTGCACGCTGAGCAAGGACGGCAACCCCGAGCTCTACATCATCGGAGCAAATGGCTCCGGCGCCCGCCGCCTGACCAAGACCGCTGGAGTGGAATCCTCGCCCACCTGGTCGCCCGATGGCTCGCAGATCATCTACTCCTCCGACGATCGCGGCGGTCCGCAGCTCTTTAAGATCGGCGCAGGCGGAGGCTCCGGCCAGCCCATCTCGACCGGCTACAACTACTGCACCGAGCCGAGCTGGTCGCCCGATGGCCGCAAGGTTGCCTTCACTGTCCGCACGGGTGGCTTCTCCATCGCCGTGAAGGATCTCCAGGGCGGCGCCACCCAGCTCCTGACCGCTGGCGAAGATCCCGTCTTCGGCGCGGATTCCCGCCACGTGATCTTCAGCAACGGCTCCTCGCTCATCCTGCTCGATACGCAGAATGGCCGTCAGGTTCCGATCGTGACCGGACTCGGCAAAGTGACCGAGCCCGCCTGGTCGCTGTAAGGCCAGCTTTTCTCAACGGCGTTGGCGGACTCTCCGCGCGGCGAACATCGCCCCGCATCCCGCCAGCGCCAGCCAGATCACCGACGGCTCCGGCACTGCGACGTACTTCAGGTACACGGAGCCGTCATCCGCCTTCTCAACCACGTCGAAATTCCCATAGGTGAACGACGAGTTTCCATCACCCGAGTCTTCCCACGTGTAGGATGTCGCCTGGGAAAAATCCCAGATCTTCCACTCGTGGTCCGTCGTCCAGAAGGGATCTGCGGTATCCGGCGTGATCACCCCTGCCGCAAATTGAAGATAGACCGTCACCGGAGCATCGTTCGATCCCACGTGGGCATCCCCGAGGAATGTCAGGAGGTTCCACTCGATGCCTGCCTGAGAGGCATCATCGGTCAAAGAATCCAGCTGCCAGAAAAACTGTGAGCTATTCAGATCGGCCGAGCCTTCAAAGGTGATATTGCCTCCCGACGTCCCGGAGGTAATGACACCCCGGGCGGTGGTCGATCCCGCGAGCGTTCCGCTCCCAGCCAGCGTGCCGCCGGGATTTGCCGAGCCTTGTCCCACCTCGGCCACGATCACGTCACCGGAGATCGTTCCGCCGGAAAGCAACAGCGTGCCATTATTTTGCACGGAGACATTGCCCGCCACTGCCCCGGCCCCACTGACTGAGAAAGTCGCGTTTGCCTGCACGGTTACGTTGGCTGACCCCGTAGCCGACCCTTGGGCGCTCTGAGCCGAGAGGGTGCCGGAGTTGACCGTCACCGTACCTGACAGCGTGCTCGAGTTGTCTCCGCTCAGCGCCACCGTGCCGGGACCGAAGGTTGTCAGTCCCGCCGAGCTGGAGATCGTCGAAGAGATCGCTCCACCTGCCTCACTGGCATAAATCACGCCCTCGGCTCCTCCAAAATCCAACACGCTGGCCGAGATCGAACCGCCATTCAGGATCACCCCGGCAGTATCGCCCGCCTGCTGCGAACCGACCTCAAGCGTCGAGTTCGTTCCAGTCACTTCGGCCCCATTGACCTGGATGGCATACACACTGGCAGTCCCGTTTGTGGCGATGGCCTGGGCCGTGTCTGCCGCATAGATCGTGGAGCTGGTCGCCGCATCGATTGCCGTAGTCAGGGAAGACACTGCCGTTGCCTTCTGGAACCCTGCGCTTTCGTCGTAGTTGAGGAAATACCCGCTGGCATTCGCGTCATTATCCTGTCCGACAATGTACGGACCGACCATGCCGTTCGCACTCACGGGCCGACTCGCCGATCCCCCCGCCACGAAGACTTGCTCGGTCGTGCCGAGCGCCGAAACACCGTGGGCGGGAATGATGACGAATGTCCCTGCATTCTGACGGATCAGATTGCCCGAAGTCGCAGAGGGATCGCCCATCGTCACCGAGAGCGAGCTGTACCCGCCAGCGTCCACCTCCAGCGCCCCTCCACCCGATCCGAAGGTCACGGAACTGCCCGACCCGGAAGCAATGGCAAAGACGAGCGGCCCTCCACTTCCCGAAGGAGTCAGCCCGATGGTTCCGCCATTTGTGAGCGCGAATGCGCCGGTGCCCAATGGCGTCGAGTCTCCAGCGTAGGTACTGCCAAACGCCCCTCCCGAGACGGCATTGTTTCCGGTAAGATCATCGCCCGAGGTCAACACCATGGCCCCTTCGCCCGTCTTGTTAAAACCACCCGCTCCAGTCACCGCGGCCTGCACGGTGAACGTCGCGCTGTTTGTATTGATCGTCTTGTTGCTGGAGATCACCCAGTCCGCCGGGGTCCAGGCTGGATTCAGCGTCGGGTTTGCCAATGTGTCGACTGAGAAAGCATAGGCGGAATCCACGATGGCCTTCGTAGTCGAACCATTACCCACCGTGCCGTCGGAACTCTGGAGCTGCCAGTAGTCCTCCGATGGCAGCGACATGCCTGGCAAGTCCCAGCCAGCAGGCACCTGCGTGATGCCGAGCGTCTGAGGATCGCTTTCGGGAATGTTGGGGACATTTTCCAGCGTGTTCGGGTAGGCGTTGTTCAGGATGAGCTGGGCATTGCCAGTCGGATCGACCACGGCGAGAAGCGCCAGCTCATGGCCCCCTTCCGCGCTGAAACTCGTCGAACTACCGGAGTTCTGGCCGTACCACGAGATCGAAAAATCAACGAAGGTGATGCTGCTCGGGTTCGCGCCTGCGTTGGATGCAAGCTGGGAAGCCATCCAGGACGGGTTCAAGAGATTCGATGCCGAATCCCCGCCATTATAGACATAGCTGAATGCTCCGCTCAGGCCAGCCGCGGAAAGGTAATCCGAGATGCCCTGAATCGCGGCAGAATCGTACGTTCCATTCGTCGCCGAGGTCTGCATGAGCCCGCCCATGAGGCGCTCGAGATTGTATGTGTAGGGATCGTTCTGCCCGGGATAAGTCGACGGCGTGAGCTGGGTGAATCCATTGCTGCCCAGCCAGAAGAGCGACATCACCGCCGAGGTCGGCTCGCAATAGTTCTGACCATCGCCGGGCAGCTTGTTTCCGTAGGGGCCGAAATCGAGCTGAATAATGGCCGGCGTATTGGTCACCGGATCATTCCATGCCGCCGACGCCACCCCGGCCGCGAGCAACGACAAGATCCCGATCCAACCACTCTTCCTGGAAAATTTTCCCTTCATGCGATGAGATGACTCCGCGCCGGTAACACAGGGATTCCCGCTTCGCAAGACGAGTTCGGTTAAGTTCGCGATTATTTCCCCGATCACGGAAAAGCCGCAGCGATCGATCTGATGATCGACGGCTGCGGCCGGGATTTTCGGATCAGCTAGTGGCCGAGCAACGGCTCGATGGCGCAGATCGCCTTGGCGTACAGCGGATGCTTGCCGCCGCGGCTCAGCTCCATCAGCAGGATGTCCTCGATACGGGACTTGCCGGCCGACAACACCATGTTCGTGTTGCAAAACCCGCCGCCGTCGATGTAGCCGTGAAAATACTCGGAATACTCCTCGCGCCGGATGCCGAAGGAGACATCCGCCGTCTGGAACGACACCTCCGCGATATCCGCGCCGGGATTCTCCGTGACGGAGAAGTCGATATGCCCGCCGCTCTGCGGGAGGAAGAACTCCTTCCCGAGCAGCGACTGGAACTTCCAGCCAAATTGCGTGGCCAGCCATCCCAGAAGGAGCAGGCCCGTGCTGCGGCGCGAGGCCGTGATCGTAACTTTCTCGATCTCCCGCATGCGGGCATTGGCGCAGGAATGATCGAAGAGCTGCGCGAGCGCGAAGCGCGTACCGAGCAGGCGCGTCCAGTTCAGGTCGCAGAGGATCGTGCGCTCGGCATTGAGCGTGGCGATCTTGCGGGCGATGGCGAGCTGCTCGACCGGATTTCTCCAGTCCGCGCTGTCAAAGATCAGCCGGTCGATCCAGCTCCAGAGCTTCTGGTCCAGCGGCTCGCGAAATTCCCCCTGCCACCAGAAGTAAAGCGGCAGGTCGGAGTCGAGATGCGAAAAGACGATATTGGGCAGCGAATGCACCATCTCGCCATCAAGCTCGAAGGTGATCTGCTCGGAGCAGATCTGCCGCTCGCCCTTGCCCGCCATGTGGCAGTGGGCGCTGATCCAGGCGCGGGCGTCGGGTTTATCCGCAGCCGGGTCGGCGAAGATCAGCAGGGCGCGGCAGGCGTGCTCGCCCGCGATCTCCGCGATGAGTCCGGTATTCCACAGCACCGCATCCGGATTCTCGGTATAGATCGCGAGATTGATGAGAGAGGCGCGCGTCTTCGTGTCGCCGCTCTCCTCCCACAATTTCCCGAGCTCCTTGCCGATCGTGCCGATTTCCACCGGCAATCCGGGGTCCACCGCGAGGCTCATAGTCTTCTCCAGGTTGCGCCGTAGCGCTTGATGAGTTCGTCAGCCTCGGTCGGTCCCCACGTGCCCGCTGAGTACATCGCGAGATCGTCGGTTTCCTTCGCCCAGGCATCATGCAGAGCGTCGACAAACTTCCATGCTTCCTCGACCTCGTCGCGGCGGGCGAAGAGCGTCGCGTCGCCGCTCATCGCGTCGAGGAGCAGCCGCTCGTAAGCCTCCGGCGTGGCCTTGCCGAAACTGGTGCCGTAATGGAAATCCATCTTCACCGGCTCGATCTGGAGGCTGGATCCGGGCATCTTCGCGCTCATGCGCAGAGAGATGCCCTCGTCGGGCTGGATGCGGATCACCAGCACATTGCTGTCGATCGTCTCGCCCGTGGCATTGAAAAGCACCGCCGGGGCGCCCTTGAACTGCACGGCGATTTCCGTGCAGGCCTTGGGCAGACGCTTGCCCACGCGCACAAAGAACGGCACGCCAGCCCAGCGCCAGTTGTCGATATTCACCTGGAGTGCGACGTAGGTTTCCGTGACGGAATTCTGATCCACTCCCTGCTCGTCGCGGTAGGCCGCCACGCGCTTGCCGTTGATCGCTCCTGCGCCGTACTGGGCGCGGACCACGTATTTGCGCACGTCGTCGCCCACGATGGGACGCAGGGATTTCAGGACCTTGACCTTTTCGTCGCGGATGGCGTCGGCATCGAGGCCCGCCGGCGGCTCCATCGCGGTGAGGCAGAGGAGTTGCAGCAGGTGATTTTGCACCATGTCGCGCAGCGCGCCCGATTTGTCGTAGTACCCGGCGCGGCCCTCCACGCCGAGCGGCTCGCTCGCCGTGATCTGCACGTGGTCGATGTAACGGGAATTCCACAACTGCTCGAAGATCGCGTTGGCAAAGCGCAGCACCATCATGTTCTGCGCGGTCTCCTTGCCGAGATAGTGGTCGATGCGGAAGGTGTCCTTTTCCGGGAACGCCTCGACGACCATGTTGTTCAAAATCTGTGCCGTGGGGAGGTCGGTGCCGAAAGGCTTCTCGACGATCACGCGCGCCCAACTGCCAGGCTGAGCCTTGTTCAGGCCGCTCTTGCGGAGATTCTCGAGAATGACCGGGAACTGGTCGGGACCGGCGGAGAGATAAAACAGGCGGTTGCCGCGCGTGCCGCGCTGGGCGTCGAGCTCATCGAGCCGCTTGGCGAGAGCCTCGTAGCCCTCGAGGTTGTCGAACTCGCTGCGGTGATAGAAGATCGATGAGGAGAAACTGGACCACAGCTCATCATTGATCTTCTGCCGGGAGAATTTCCGGGCCGCTTCCTCGATCTCGGTGCGGAAGACTTCGTCCGTCTTGTCGCGGCGGGCAAACCCAACCACGCTCACGGCAGGAGGGAGAGCTCCGTCGGCCGCGAGATTGTACAGGGCGGGAACCAGCTTCCGGTGAGTCAGGTCGCCGGTGGCGCCAAAAATCACCACGGCGCAGGGCTCGGGCATGTTGCGGCTCGAGAGGCCTTCGCGGAGCGGATTTCCTTCGTTGGTATCTGGCATGGGCGTTTGATAAACGTTCAATCGGCTGGTGACAACGGCAATGAATTTCAAACAAATGGTCTCGTGCGCGGAGGAAATTTCGCAAAAAACCCTCGGGGAACTCCCACCGGAGGTTCGCTCGGCTGTGGCCGAGGTGCCGATTTTCTTCGAGGCGGTTCCCTCGGCCCAGGACGTTGCCGAGGGCATCGACCCCGAGACACTGGGGCTTTTTGACCCCGGCCCGGAGGCCGCCCCGATGGCTTGCATCCGGCTCTGGCTGGAGAATATCTGGTACGAGGCTGGCGACGCCGGAACGACCTTCGATGAGGAGGTCCGCATCACCCTCCTGCATGAGATCGGGCATTTCCTCGGCTGGGACGAGGACGAGGTGGAGGATCGGGGCCTTGCCTAGCATGCAACACGGGATTGCGTATTCAGCCTCAGGCAGTTAAGAAGCAACCTGATGGAAACCTCCCCGAGGGTGCCGCTACGGGCGATGCTGGCCAGGGTCTCGCAGGATGATCTGGTGATCTACGCGAATGCTTCGCTGTGCCAGTATCTCGGGGTTTCCAAGCGCGACCTCATCGGCACGCCTCTCGACGTGCTGGCCTCGCGCTGCCAGGGGGAAATCTCCAGCTGCTTCGTCCGCGACGTCAGCCATCGCACCAGCAACCATCTCGTCACTGACGGCGAGGGGCGGGTCTTCGAGGCCAAGGTCTACAGTGACGGCGGCGTGCTCGACATCGTGCTCGACGAGGTATCCGGCACGGAATTCGTCGGCAGTGACCTGCGCTATACCAGCGGCACTCCCTTTGAATCCCTTGAGGAGGACGAACTCCAGACCGCCCGACTGCCGGAGCGCCGCTATATCACCATCGGCCATACCCAACTCCGCGGCCTCGCCGAGGTCAGCGATCGCACCCCCGCCATGGACGTGCGGATCATGGCCAACTGCTTCATCGAGGAGGCGGGTGACGCCATCTGGGAATCCGGCTGTACGGTGGGGGAAATCCAGGGGGGAGCGATCCTCGGCATCTTCGGTGCACCGCGCTACTTTGCCGACCACCCGCTCCGGGCCGTTCGCGCCGCCTGCGAGCAGATGGCCAAGATGTCCCGCATCCACGGCGAGTTTCTCCGCCAGGGCAAGGAACTGCCGCCCTGCTCCTGCGGCCTCTGGACCGGTGACACGCTCGTGGGCTCCGTCGGCAACTCGTTTTCCCAACACTACACCGCCCTCGGAAAGCCGGTGGAACTCGCCCGCCGCCTCTCCGAGCTGGCCCGGCCCGGCGAGATCATCCTCCCCGAGCATACGCTCACGCACATCCTGCGCGTCCTCCCGCAGGGCTGGCAGCACGTACGCGCGGAGAACTCGAGCGAACCCGATCTGAGCGATTTCCAGTGGGTCGGCGATGAGGTTGCCGCGCTGCCGGAGAACCTGAAGCGTATCGTCTACCTCGTCGGCCCCGACGTGCAGAACAACGCCGCCAACGCCGAGTATTACTTCGATTACCTCTGGTCGTTCCGCGTCCCCGGCCGGGACCAGACCGTACCCATCCTGCGCGTCGTGCGTCCGCAGGAGGTTGGCGATTCCCTGGAACTGCGGGAGGACAATGTCATCTCCCAATCCGTCCAGACCATCGGCAAATACAAGCTCATCGAGGTCGTCGGTACCGGCGGCATGGGCAAGGTGTGGCGGGGCAGCGACCGCTTCGGCAATTCCGTCGCCATCAAGGTCCTGCACACCGCGGAATCGGTCACCGAGGCGCAGTTGAAACGCTTCCGCCGCGAGGCAGAGGTGATGGCCCGTCTCCCGCACCGCAATATCTGCCGGGTGTACGAGATGAATGAGTTTGAGGGCATTCATTATCTCGCAATGGAGTTCGTCAACGGCCTGCCGCTTTACGACCTGCTGTATGAGCACACACCAACCGATTCCGAAAAAACCTTCAGCCGCGAACAGGTCGATCTGCCGGCCCTCATTTCGTCCATTCGCTCAGCCAAGTCGCTGCGCGACAGCCTGCCCCCGCCAGAGGGCGAGAACCCGCCCGAGGTCAGCCGTCCCAAGGATACCCGCATCCTGCCCGTCGAGCAGACGCTCAACATCTTCCTCAAGGTCTGCGATGCCGTGCAGTTTGCCCACGAGCACGGCGTACTCCATCGCGATCTGAAACCGGGCAACATCCTGCTGCGTGAAGACGGCGAGCCGCTGGTGGCGGACTTCGGTCTGGCCAAGCTCAGCGCCGATGGGACGCATTCGCTTTCCGTGACCGGCCACGTCGTCGGCACGCTGGAAAACATGGCCCCCGAGCAGGCCGAGTCGAGCAAGGATGTCGACGAACGGGCCGACGTCTACAGCCTGGGCACGATCCTGTACCAGATGCTGACGGGGCGGCGGCACTTCGAGGCCACCGGCAATATCATCGGCGACGCC
>Ga0209935_1001293_pt1 | contig 41624 bp, 59 predicted proteins | sample ThiBio_1000_plan_2_FD_183958 | JGI IMG/M metagenome (GOLD analysis project Ga0209935, IMG submission 183958) | Wastewater bioreactor microbial communities from Cape Town, South Africa - Thiocy_cont_1000_plan (SPAdes) | ecosystem: Engineered > Bioreactor > Thiocyanate-remediating >... | reverse complement strand
CTCGTCAACGCACAGAATGCACGACCATCGGCCCAACTACACGCGAGTATAGCATAACGTGTGGTCGGTCAGGCATCGTAGAGAACGAGATCGCGTGTGAGAGTGAGTCTCGAGCGTCGTTGTGTAGGGCAACGCGACCATCGCCAATGTTGCATCGGACTCTCTCTCGCTCACTCGCTCACTCGCTCTCGCGCGCTCGCGCTCGTTAGTCTGATCTGGCACGCGTACGTCGTTGTAAAGTTCTCGATCGGCACTCCTGTGGGCGCCACTTGTTGACGCACCCACTCCAACAACGCTGACTTGGCCTCTACATACAGCACGAGAGATCGAGCGCGAACGTCGATGAGCTCGCGCATGCATCCTCGCGCTGCTGTTCGAAGATGAACGTACCCGAGTCAGACGAGGCACCGCCGTGCGAGATCTGATACCGCAAGATCAAGGTCCAGATCAAACCCATGACGCACACCTCGGTACCGTCCCAGATATCCTCGGGGCCGATGTTCTCGAGACGAATCTTCTCGCTCGCAATGAACGAGAAGCACAGGTTGAGGTTGCCGATCGACTGCATCTTGTTCTTGGGCTTGGCGACCAGGCCCTTGCCGACTGGCTTGCCCGACAAGGTCTCGAGCAAGTGATACTGTATCAACGCGCGCACGCAGCCATGTGTGTGAGCGAGACTCTCGTATGCTTGTGTGAGCTAGCGATCGAGAGATCGAGAGATATCTCGGTATGATATGTACCAGCGCGGTACCATCCTGCAAGTCACGCAAGAGCGACTTGACTGGCTTCTGGTTCGCCTTCTCCAAGCGGTAGTTCACCCACTCAGTGAAGACGACCGCCTGCTTCTGCGCACGTTCATCGGCAATCTTCTGCGACATGGCGGTGGTGGTGGTGGGCTGGATGTGCGAGCAAGAGGGGAGCCAAGCAACGAAGAGAGAGAGGCGCTGACGAACAGACGAGAGAGCAACCTGGCGGCCTTGCGGACCAAACCAACGAGCCAATCAAATCGCCCGCGTTCGATGCGCTACGCGGCTTGGCGGTGGCGTGGGAGGCGCTAGTCGAGCGCTCCCTCTCCCTCTTGTCCCTGGCGAATCTACTCAAGGAGCGGACGGGTCTTGGTGAGGCGCGATGGATATGCGTGGGAAGGTACGAAGGCGAATCGCGAAGGGTCACTTGATTTGGCAATCAGCATGCTGGCTGAGAGAGATGCCAACCTGAGCGACGAACGCCCCAGAGCCTGGCCCCGAGACCCTACCGAATGTCTCGCCCGCCGCCATCGATCGTGAGAGATCCACGTGGACAAGGGCCAGCCGGATATTGCCCCCGAGTACCACGGGAGGATATTCTGGTGAGGAGCAGCGTGCACGTGCTGGCGTGCTGTTCTTAACTGCATCTCTCTCGCTCGCGCGTGGTTACTCGCTTGTTCCCTCCACTCCCCCCGCCTGTCGCCTCACCTCGACGCCACGGTATGCCGGTGTAGAACATCGAGCGGCGGCGGTGGCGGCGGCGGTGTGGCGGCGGCGGTGCGAGTAGACAGACAGCAACCATGCAGAGCGCGCACGTTCGACGCGACCAGTACCGCGCCTTGTTGCCGGGAGATATCGTGCGACGACGTGGCTCGCTCTTTAGCTACTACCACTACGGCGTACTGCTGGGCTTGGTCGACAGCACCTTGCACGAGATGCCTCACCATGGCTCCGAGTTGTTGGTGATTCATCTGTCGCGCAACGAAGGCCGCAGCAAGGTGCAGCCGATCTCGCTCGCGGCCTTCGTGGCCGACGGCGAGCTCGAGCTCGTGCTGTACCACCACAAGCCCGAGCGCCAACTCGCGCTACCGTGCGACGCCGACGAATCACATCCCATGATGCGAGTGCTGTTCGATGACGTGAATGCCGACTCGTTGTCGATGCCGCGTCGCTGCGTACATGCATCGATCATGCGGCTCGTGTATGCGCATGTCAGCTTGGCTGTGCACGAGAGCGAACGCGCCACCACCACTACGACTGCGAATATCGCAGTCACCTCTAGCCATGACACGACGCATGAGCAACCACAGCAGCAACAACATCAACATCATCCGCTCGAGGCATCGTTATTCCAAGACGATGACGATCATCATCGCGAAGACTCCTCGAGTGCCACATTCGTGGCAGCCGACTCGCGAACGACGGTCGTCTACCGAGCGCTGCTTGCCATCGGCAAGCACGGCGGTCGTGGTTACCTGCGCCACCTCACGGGCTGGTCGCCTCGTGGCAACTGCGAACACTTTGCAACCTGGAGCGCCACCGGCATCAGCTCCTCGACACAAGCCGGTGCCGTACAGTGGTATGGCCAACACGTACTCGGCAATCCATTGGCGTACGAGATTGTGAGTGGCAACTGGGCCGTCAGCTCCAAGCCATGGTGGGGCATCGGGCTGCTGCCGAGCACCACGCCACACGAGCTCACTTCCATCGGTGCTGTCGTCGATGGTACATCAAGCCCCCACACTCCACTCTACTCTACTCGACTCATCTACCCTTTGCTAACTGCCACACCAACATGTACGCACGCACGCACAGCGTTAATGAGGGCCACACAAGCAGCATCACTACGGAGTCGCCTATGAGAGATTCTCTCAAATAGCCCAACACACATATCGCTAGCCAGCTACCGCATATGTGCGGTTGTGAGTGTACATATCCACATATCTATCCCCCTATCTATCCATCCACCTATAAAGCTCGGAACCCCCCGATTGTCGCATTCGTCTCAATACCCACCAAACCTCTCAAGATATTGGGTCGACCTGTACAATCTGAAAACCTCGACGACGTTGTTGTTGTGGTTGCTACTCGCGCGTGTGTCATTTGCTTGCATTCGCTGTTGCTGTTGCATCTCTCGCTTCATCTCCACATCGACTCTGCCAGATACCCCACGATCGGCTCGTGGCGATAGATTGATAGATAGATAGCGCTACTACATATTAGATAGACAGTTAGTTCGCCGTAGTACTCGCCGTTATTCGTTCGTGGTACATTGAGAGATCGATTGATATTTACGCCCAACGACGATCAACACTCGTACACACGCACACGCACACGCACAATGCAAGATCTCTCACAATATCTCGAAGATGAATCGATCGATATCGAGAGTAGCAAGGCATCGTACATTAACAACTGCGCCCAAGTATTGCGACTCGATGGTCTCGACTCGTTGGCACGTACCGAGTTCCTCATGAAGAACAACGACCTGCTCCAACCATGGTTCTACAAGAACGCCGATCGCTCGACCTCGGTGGCGCTGCTCGCTGGCAAGCCACTCGGCACCTTCCTCGTTCGACCGTCGTCACAACGCGGCTGTTACGCCGTGTCGTACGTCTCCAAGGAGCACGACCCGGCCGATAACACGAGTCATCACATCATCTATGGCCTCTTCCCGGGCTACTCGTTGTCCAAGGCGCCAACGTCGTCGGCCGAGGTGTTTGCGAGTCTCTCGGAGCTCGTGCAACACTGCGACTTCTTGCATGAGGGTCTCACGAACGATGCCGCGTCGTCGAGGCTATGTCAAGAATCACAGGTCACGAATTGGTATGATATCACGATATCAAGCAGCATATGTGTGTTTGTGCTGTCGCGATGGCTAGTCTCTCCTCGAGTGGATTGTTGTTGTTGATTGAGTGATTGGATATGATCGATACAGCGTCGGGCTCGTGGAACGAATCGCAAAGAAGCTCCGAGAGAACGATGAGGCCCTTGTACATATCCGATGGGCTCTCTCAGTTCATCATGAAGGTAGGTAGCTACTGCGCTGGCTACATTATCCCCCCTAGACCGGTCGCCCTAACATCAACATCATCGGCAATGCTCGCGTTACGTCATCACATCAAGCGGCATCTGGAGCATCTGGAGCCTCAGCGAGCGGTGGAGGAGCGCGTGGTGTCCTTGGTGGATCGGGCGGGAGCCAGGCGGCGTCGGCGTCGGCGTTGTTGAGCAATGGCACGGCGCATCAACATCATCACACGACAAGAGGAGTGCAGCTTGCACAACCGGTCGAGCGACGCACGTTCGTACGCTACTGCGGCGAGGAACACGTGGCGTCCGATACGATACCGATGGCCGATCGACTCGCGACCCTGGTGTGCGACGCGCTGTGTACCAACACGACGCTCGTCGGCCTCGCCGTCACCGGATATCTGGCGCCACTCAACGCATCGTTGGTGCACAACTTTGGCGACGACGAGGTGGCGGCTCTGTCGCGCTCCTTGGTCAGCAACACCACGATGCTGACGCTCGATCTCGAGGCCAACCGCATCACCGATCGTGGAGCGCTGCATCTGGCGCGCGCCTTGGTGCGCAATCGCTCGCTCAAGAAGCTGCAGCTCAAAAACAACTTTATCTCGCTGCGCGGCATGCTGGCACTCGCCGGCAGTCTGAGACACAACGCCGTGATCGACGAGCTCGATGTGTCGCGTCAACTGCGCGATGACGGCATTCGAGGACTGGCGCCACAGAACAGCGTCGAATGCACATATGTGCGTCAGTTGATCGAGGATACGCTGTTGCGCAAGGCCGAGCTGTTGCCATCATCGTCATCGTCATCGTCGTCATCGTCGAATGGCGCCGTAACGCTGGGCTCGACGTTTGGCAGTGGTGGCGGTCACTCGAGCGCTGCTGCCGTGCCGTTCGTAGGCTTTGCGTCGTGGCCGAGTTTACACGCGGCGCTCGAGCATCTCCCGTCGGGAACCTATGTGTTCTACCTGTCGCGCAAGTTTGCCAACTCGCTGACGCTCGCGATCGTGCGCGAGAACGGCATCGCCACGCACCATCGCGTTTATCGCGTCGGCCGTGGCTACTCGCTGCGTCCGAGTCCGTATGACGACGAGTCGGAGCTGGTGCGCCCGGCTTCGTTGTTCGACACTTGCGCATGGACGTTGTGCGCTCTCTCGGCCGAGCGAGGGGTGCCGCTCGCCGAGTTGGCGCCGCAACTGATGGCCTCTCCGGACTTTGCCGACCGTTTGCACAAGTACCAAATACTCATGCCGCTCTGGGGCATCGGCGCCGACGTCGCCACCGACAAACCCTCCAAGCACGTCTACTCGACGCTCAAGAAGCTGGCGACCCGCAATCGCGATTTGTTGCAGTATCCTCTCGACCCAGCCACTTGTCGGCGGCTCATGCGTCTACCACTGGCGACGGCGTCCTCCTCGTCGTCGTCGGCAGCACCATCGCCAACCTCGACCGCAGCCTCGCCCGATCGCCACCAGATTGCACCCACGTCATCTCCCATACGCAACGTACCATTGTAGCATTGTACCGCCGCTTGCACTCGCCGCTTGCGCCCGACGGCCAGCTCGGCTGGGCCCAACCACCACCATTCGCTCGTTCGTACAAGTAAAATGTAGGGCACGTTTCCAAGGTGACCTTGGGCGAAGCACGTCAATACCAGAACGTACACTACGAGCGAGCGAGCGAGCGAGCGAGACTTCAGATCTACATGCAAATATCATGATATTGTGGAAGTCGTCGGTCGAGTACGAACAGGTGACCAGGGTTAGTTCAGAACCGTAAGCAGCATGAACATAGAGCGCACAAGCACACAAGCAGGCGGACGTGTGGGTGGGCGGTAGCGCCATATCATCCTCAGCTGCGGCAGCAGAGCGGAGAGAGGAAAATTCCGCCGTGCTCTCCTGCTCTCTCTCTCTTGCTCTCTCGCTGCTTCTTGAGGCGCGTTGCTTGGACTGTTTCGTTCCTTTTTCGTTTCGTCGCTCGCTCGCAGCAGCAGCAGCACGCGCGGCTCCGTGTTGGTGTAGGTGTAGTGTGTGGTGTACTGTGCGTGTATGTGTGTGTAGCGCGCGGTAGTATCCTGTCTCGTGTGCGAGTAAATATCGACATCGAGATAGAGACTCAGAAGATATCTCCAGTTCGAAACCAAAAAACCACGGCACCACCAATCAGCACTACCAATCATGTATAGCGGTTACGTAGCTCCCGAGGAACTCGCACGACAGATTCGAGCGATACAAGACAGTTGCTCTCGAGCGCTCGAACGACTCGATGATCACCGCGTCGAGGTGCTACGCAATGCGCTCGAGATCGCCGAGCAAGAGAGCACGCGACTCCTTCGTCTGCGCACCAAGATGGAGCACAACGTCATGTTGAAGCTCGCTGATCTCGAGGAGCACCTCACCAAACGAGCCAACCATCTCACCATCACCGAAGGCGATCTCAACCGCAATGGTACACCGAGCTCCATCACTTGATGATATTCGATATTAATCATTGATTGATCGATTGATTTATATTGATTTGATGTGATTGATGGCGTTCGTGTGGTGACAATAGCGGCCATGGTTGATTCGGCTCCCGTGGTGCTTAGTATCGCTGACCAGCCCAATACTGCCAAGAGCGCCGTCAAGGAACGAGACCGATTGTTTCGTGCTGCGTTCCGCTCGATGCCCACGAGTGAAGCGGTGGTCGATGGTACGCTACGGAGTGCTGCTCTCTCAATGTCGCTCTCGCGCATGAGCGAGTGAGTGAATGAGCGACTCATGCATGATGGCTCTTGCGTGAGCTAGATGTTGCTGCTGCGTATGGTGGAGCAACAGGTCGATTGTTCATCACACAGAACTTCCTTTGCTTCCAAGGCAAGGCGGCTCAGGTATCGTATCGTGACTTCCCGTGTGCTTGGCAGTGCCAGCAGCGTCCTCCAACTGGCTCACTGTGATGCGTGTGATCTCCAGGATTGCTTGGCGTTTGATCAGATTCACATGATGTCCGAAGTGCGTCCGGCTCGGTTCGGTTCGGGACAACTCGACATTACCGACGAATCCCAGACCTGTGTACGTTTCAATCAATCAATCGAATCAATCAACCAATCAATCAATCAATCAATCAATCAATCAATCAATCAATCAATCAATCAATCAATCAATCAATCAATCAATCAATCAATCAATCAATCAATCAATCAATCAATCAATCAATCGAATACCCAAGCAAGCTAGCTGATGCCTCGCTTGTCTTGCAGTTCCCGATCGTGACGTCACTGAGCGCTTGCAACATCATCGAGTATCTCTGGTTGAACCGGCCAGTGGTCGTACATGCGACCGAGTCCGACCAGGCTGCCACACCCGCCAAGGTCGACTTTCGCACTCCCGTGGAGATTCAAGTGCTCCAGAACCAATCGAAATCATGTACGTGTGCCGAGCAGCCTTCTCTACCGATCCGTGCGCTCACTCTCTCTCTCTCTGGTATGTACAGACTATCGAACCGTGTTGCAATTCACACAACAGTATGTCCATGTGAATCCGCACACCGACAAGCTCAAACGGCAATCGATCGAGTATGATCGCATCACTGTGGTGTCCGTTCGATCGCGACAACGAATCGAGTTGCGGTACGCCATCTACGTCAAACTACTCTTCCAAGTGACTGCCATACTGACTACTACACCACGATGCAGAACCAAATCTCTCAAGATTCGATTGCTATCGTCGTACATTCAACAGATTGTGAACGAACTCGTACTCCGAGGCAATGCGATTGGTCATCGTATCGATGTGCAGTTCGACGTCGGAGCCGTCAAGTTTCAGTACAACGTCGTCGCCATTCGTCGATTGTGTTCCCGAGCCGCTGGTCGCTTCACGCCCGAGATGATGACGCAAATCATGGCTCGTCGCAAAACGCTGTCTGCGTCGTTCTCTCCTGAGCGTGCGACATCCAGTGGTACGAGCGAGCACTCACTCACTCACTCACTCACTCACCATATCTCACTCACTCACTCACTCATCCATGCATCGTGCAGGTTTGGTGACTCCCGAGCGCCCGAGTGAAGATGACGAAGAGACGTTCGAGACGTTGCGCACGAGTATCTCGACCTCGCAAGCTATCATCCGCGAGCTCACGCACAAGATCAACTACAAAGCCGGAGAGACGCTCGAGAAGGAGCACGTTCTCTCCAACACGCTGCTAAGTGCCTTCTATACCATGGTCTACTCGCAGCTACACGTACTGTTGCTTCTATGTAAGCTCGGACACGCGTGCACCGTCGACGAGGCACCGGCCGTTCCAACCAGCATGCTACCCTCGTCGCCAGGAGGCTGGCAATCGTCAACTTATCTCCACGCGCCACCGACCGTCTTCCTGGGCGCCGCAGCCACTACGACCTCGTCTTCGTCTTCGTCATCGTCATCAGCCACCTCGCCTCCGTCCTCGTCATCCACCACGTCGCCTCCATCATCGCCGCCACTCGGCTCGCCAAACTCACCAAGCGAGCTCTCGCCCTCATCGCCGCCATCTTGCCTCACCGATACGGCGCCCAATCTTCGCTCTTTGGGCTTGCGCGACTTCTCGGTGACTCTCGCCGGCACCAGTATTGCTGCACATCAGATGGCTGCCGTTGAGCCGTTGATCCGACGCTGCAGCATCGCCGACCCGGCGTATTTGTACCAAGCCGAGAACCCACAGCGCAAGACAGCTGCGAGCCACGCGCTCGATGCTGTTCAGCGACTCGCCGAGCGCACGGCACGAAACATTACGCTGCGCTACGAGATGCAGCTGCTGCACACGAGGAACGTCGTTGCAGCCACGCAGCTGGGCGACTGTGCCGCACTGCGCACTGCTGCTGCCTTGGTGCTGCTGTGCAGCCAGGCCGGTGCGCCGTGCTTGCCACTCGAACGTGAGATCCACGAGCTCCGCACTCACGAACGCCTGGCCATGTGCGTCGGCTTCGTCTCCAAGACCACCTCGCCATTGATGCTCACCACCGTACCGATTGCCACCAAGCCTCCCGCCGCCGGCTGGACCGACGACGTGCTCAGCCTCACTGGCATCCGTACCAACCGCAGCACCTTCTATGGTGGTCCGCAAACCGACGCCGCGCGATACGGCTACCGCTGGGGTACCGAGCATGAGGCCACCTTGGTTGGCATGGCCGAGCTAGCCACTGTATGCCCCGACCACATCAACGCCTCGGCCTTCGCCACGCGCATGTCCATCACGCGTTACCGCCAAGCCGCTGCTCCTGCTACGACCGTCACTGCTGCTCCTGATGCCACTGCCACTGCCACTGCCACTGCCACTGCCACTGCCACTGCCACTGCCAACACCTCTCCCTCATCAACGTTCGCCCCCGCCTCGATCCCTCATGCTCAAACCCAGGCTCTCGTCAGTACTCGCTCGTTAGCTACGCCGACAACCAACACGAGCCCCAAATCACCACGCCTCTCACAGTCCAAAACGCCACCTGCTTCGCCACGAGCAGTCCCAGACGAGCCAACGTATCTTACCTCGCCGCCACGACCGCCGCGTGCACCAATCGCAGCTCTCCCGGAGCCCATATTCCTTGCTAGCGACCGCCCACTGTAATACAACCACCACCACCCCCAACCACCAGAAGAATAGCCAACGAGCACCGGCCCATCCTTCGTTCCTCGTGCAGAGGACAGGCCGCTGTTTGTAAATGTGTTTGTTATTATCATCAAGTCTATCAATCAAGTCTATTGTTCTATACCGAGACCACAAACTCGAGAACGAGCTCCTAGCACCTAGAGCTATCTGAGTAACGTACTTGCTTGGTTGCTTTGTTGTTTGGATGGCGGAGGTCGACAGCCGCCAGCACACTTCGATGCCAGTTGCTTACTGCTCGCTCGCTGCTCACATCGCTCTCTCCCTCTCCCTCCCTATCCATACATCTATCTATCCACACACAATCATGGACGATACATCGTCATCGCCATCATCATTGCCACCAACAACTACTTCAACGTCAGCCGTGTCGTCGACCTCCGGTGTGAAGATTGCATTTCAACTGAAAGGCACAACATCACGAGCGGCATCGAGCAGCAGCAGTAGCGGTGGCATCAATCGAGTATCTGATGCCACTGGCTCTGCCGCTACTCACGACAATGATCCCATGGGAGGAGTAGAGGAGGTTGTATCGATGAGTGGCTCTCGTATCACTGGGTACGTCGCGGTACACTCGAGAGAGACAGCAGCAGCAGAGGCTCGAGATATGGATCGATCGATCACGTTCGTGTGCTCATATGCTCCTTGGTACGACAGGAGCAAACCTCGCAAGCCAACGGGTCCCGTCGTGATACCACTCGAAGGATTCGAGGCCACGGACGAGTATCGTGCCCGCATCGCCGAGCTACAGGCCCAAGCCGAAGCACGTCGTCGCAAGACTTCCAACGCAGCAGCCATCATCGATGAGGCTCGCGCCGCGATCGATCGCATGGACGCCGAGGACGACGCCGCTGCATCATCTGCCGCCGCTGCCGCGCCTCGAAAGTATGGTCTGGACATTCGAAAGCCCCAGGCACATGCTGTTGTTGAGAGCAATGGTCATGTCGCTGAGCCGACGGCTACGAGTTCGATCGATGCTCGAGTCGCTGTCGATGTTCGCACCACACCGAGCGCCGCAGACTCCTCGACGACCGTCGCTCCATCACCGCTCGATCTACCGATACTCCGTCGTAATGCCATCTCTGGATTGGAGAATATCGCTGACGAAGAGGAGCGCTTTCATGCCGACGTCGCAGTACGTGTGATTGCTCGATCGATTGCTCGCATGAATGTGTATTCATTCTAACACGCATGATATCGTGGCTTGCATGGTGCCACAGAGTCGTCCAGATGCTCCATCGATGGAAGCCTACTCGCGCGTGAAACCCGAGGATTTTGGTATTGGATCGTTGCTCGGTATGGGTTGGAAGGAGGGCGATCCGATCGGACTCACCAATCGTCGGTACGCACTCGCCATTGGCTAACCAGGCCACGCACGCACGCACAGACTCTCTCGTAAAGTCAGCCATTCTAACCCTCTCTCTCCCTCTCTCGTGTGATGCAGTGTGGTGAAACCGATCGAGTACATTGCTCGTCCCGATCGTATGGGCTTGGGAGCCACGGAAGCCGCCCATCGGAATGCCAAGAAGCCCGCCAAGCGAAGACCCGGCGAAGCCGAACCAAAGAGCAATCGAATGGTCGCTGCAGTCGATGAGGATGGCAAGAGGCGCAATTGGAAGACGCTCGATGAACGAGTGTACGAGCACTCGGACATGCCGCGCATGCATCAGCTGGTGGTCGTGGTCGCTGGACGTACGTTATTGATCGAACGAGAGGGTCCTCTGTGTGTGTCATGCACTACTATTACAATTCAAAGTAACTAACTCCCTCTTCATTCATGTGCATGTATTTGTTTGTGGCGTGTTGAAATAGCTCATGAAGGACTGTACGCACAAGTGGTTGGCCTTTCCAAGCAAACTGTAACCATACAATTCGAGAGTGAAGAGGTACGTTGAGTCGCTTCATCCGTGGTGCATCTGCTTCGACATGGCACTCACCATAGCCTGTTATCATGTTGGCTCCAGACCGCTGACATTGAGCCATCGGATCTCTCTGTACTAAATCCCAAAACCCTCGACCCCTCGCACCCGGCACTCGCTCTGCTCGGCCGATCGACTTCATCGTCATCATCTTCCTCGCTATCGAAACGAAAGCGTGATGACCACGACGATGATCGGCCTTCCAAGTCGCGCAAGAAAGCCAAGCACTCGTCTGACTCTGACTCATCAGACTCATCGTCCGATGATAGTTCGGATAGTGACAATTCCCGCGGATCGAAGCACAAGAAGCATCGAAGCAAACACGAGAAGCGGTCTCGCGACGACCGGGATCGAGGCCGGGATCGAGACCGAGACCGAGATCGAGATCGAGACCGAAAGAGTTCCTCATCATCATCATCAAGTCGCCGACAAGAAGAACGACGCACATGGATGGTACCGAATCTGACTGTACGCATCGTGAGCAAGAGCTACCGCAGCGGCAAGTATTATCGCTCTCGAGCCAAGATTGTCGACGTCGTGAGCAACACCGACTGTATCGTGATGCTCCCCAACGGAACGGTGCTCGACGACGTAAAGGAGCGTATGCTGGAGACTGCTCTTCCAAAGCCCGGAGGCACCGTGATGGTGATTCGTGGTCGTGATCGAGGTACGCCTCGTTGTTGCCTATCCATTGATTCGAGCGTCTTTACTCATCGCGTTGTGTTATGTATCTGCAATTCGTAGGCACGGTCGGCAAGCTAATGGAGCGCGATGGCAAGAAGGAGACGGCAACCGTGCTGCGTAACTCGGACCTCGCGCCGCTCTCTTACTCGTTTGACGACATTTGCGAGTACCTGCCACAGGCCATCAACGACTCATACATGGATGCTTGAAGTTCCGTGGCGTTGGTGACGATGTTTGAGACTGCTGTATGATTCAATCGAGCGCACACGATCAATCAATCAATCGAATCAATCGAACTGAGAACTTTCGAGCTCCGAATCTTGCTGGCTTGGCAGTTCCTAAGTCCTAACCGATCAGCTTCGCATCCTGAGGCACTACCACACCTTGGCTTAGTGAGTGAGTGAGCGAGTAGGTGGGTGGATGTGTGAGGACGCCAGTTCTCCCAGCAATAGGCACGAGACCGGCACGATAGATAGGCTCCCGAACCAATTCACGCGAGACATGCCGAAGATCGCACGTGCACACCGATGGTCGGGAGCGAGCCCCGATCGAGGTCGACCTTCATTCAACAACGAACCACCTCGAGTGGATTCGTTGGGTGTCGGACGGTAGGTAGACAGACGGGAGGATCGAGATAGGGATTTATGGTGGGGCGGTTTGGGTTCAGAGTCTCGGGGTCCGGACCGGGGTCTCGCGGGGTGGTGATGACGGGGCAGCAGCAGCGAGGTCGCCAGTCACTCGCTCGCCCTCTCGCCGCTGCACCACCATCAACACCACCATCAACACCTGCTGCAGCGGCACGGGCATCATCGTCATCATCGTTATTGGCGGCATCACTGTCTCCAGGAAAGGGCCTTGGTCTTGGTCCACACCTTGAAGAGCTATCTATCTATCTATCTAGCACGCTTGCTTGCTTGCCATCGGTTGTGGGCTGCTTCCGAACACCTTCTCGGTCCCTCGAGAGCTGCGCCACAACCACACGACCAACCAACCACCTCTCTCTCTCTCTCTCGAGACCCCATCTATCTCTCTATCTCGTGCGTGGGTGCGACGCCCATCCCCATCAACTACTCTCCCTCCTCTCCGGTTCTCTTGTACCGCAGTAGAGATAGGACAGCCATACATCGTCTATACTCCCTCTCGCGTGCTCGTCGTCCATCACCTGCATCATCTTCAACCGCATCATGGTGAGCGCCACGTTGTACACCACGATCAGTGTCGCTGCGACTGCGATATGTGTCGCCAATGCCTACGCCGCGACGCGAGAAGGCGATATGCCTCTGGCAGGCATCTTGGCCTATCTACTCCAATCCAAGCTCTACGTCTTGGTGCGTCCAGATCGCTCATTGCTGCGCAAGCTCTCGAAGCCCACTCGCTTATCTTGCTAACGAGCCACACGCTCGCTCTCTCTCTCGCACTCTCTGGTGGCTCTCACTCTCATGCAGGTCTTGGTCAATATGAAGTACAATCTGTTGTTTCTGCTCGGTAAGCTGACGCAGTACATCTTCTTCGGACCGCTACGACCCGACGAACGCAACGTATGTCGTCCAACGATTGCCTCGTCTATCGACCTCACAATCTCGCATAGCAACGTGAGAGTGTGAGATTGAGAGAGAAATCTCCGATGCTGATATATCCCACACACTCACACAACCACAACCATCGTGCCGAATGCACAGAACATTTCGGACCGACTGCTAAACTACATACTGTTCAAGATCGTGTTCGTCGGCGCCATACTCGAGCCCGATCTACACGAGCTGCTCGTGTGGACCTCTTGGTTCTCGATCCTCGGATTCCTCAAGATCTTTTCGTTACTGTGTCGCGATCGCTTCGAATGGGTACGAACGAGATTGAGAGAGCTTGTGCTCCTCTCTCTCTTGCTCTCGATAGACTCGTGCTAACGCTCGCTCTCTGATGCAGCTGGTAACATCGACCTCGTCATCGCCGTCAGCCTATCGACGCATTCTTCTATTGCTGTTGATCGTGTTGGTGTCGGACATTTGTTGGTTCATGTTCTGCATCTTTGTGTTCGAGGACGCCGGCGCCTCGGTGCTGCTGCTGCTCACCTTCGAGTGCTTCACGCTCTTCCTCGACACCGTGCAAACTCTCATCAAGTACTGCATCCACTTTATCGAGATGCGAGGAGAGGGAGTGTGGGAGCAGCGTGTCATCTACATCTACTACACGGAGGTACGTCATAGTATGCGCGCACGGGTATATTCATTCAATGCTCCTCATTCATGCACGATCATCACTCGACCTCGATCTCGATCGAACTGCTTGATTAACGACGCAATATCGAACGATTCTGTGGTGTATGCAGCTGATCACCGACTCGATGATTCTGCTCGCAACCTTGGGCCACTACATGCAAATCCTCTACCTGCACGGCATCTCATTCACACTGATCGATGCCGTGTTGTTCCTCAACATGCGCATCGTATTCAACAACCTTCGTGAGAAGCTTACCTCGTATCGCAACTATCGAAAGCTGGCCGAGGAGATGAATACACAGTACGTCTCGATCATGGTATCAGCAACCGTCGAGTGTGTGTCGCGCTCACCTCCAATCTGCCTACAGGTATCAGGATGTGCCGGCCGAGGAGTTGGTGGAATACGATGACTCGTGCGCCATCTGCCACAGCCGAATGGAGCACGCTAAGCGCCTCCCTTGCGGACACATCTTCCATCAGTACGTATCCGATCGTGTACTTACTTGCGTGCGCAGTATCAGCGCTGACGATCACCATCACCACAACAGAGGTTGCATTCTCCAATGGATCGAGCGCAGTCCATCATGTCCCACCTGTCGACATGTACTGCTCGACTCCCATCGTCCCAACAATCCGCCGGCCGCTCCTACCCCGGTTGCTGGAGCTACACCTGCGCCCGCTGCTGCCATACCGACTCCGCCCGCTCGCTCGCAGTTTGCTAGAACCCCGGTAGCAGCAACTCGATTCGACGACGGAGCCCGTTATGACGATGTGGATCTTCTGCCTGTGACGCCCGAGATGGTACTGCTTCACTGTGTGCTGTTTTGACCATCCAGATCGACGGCTAAGCAGTTCTTCTCGGGCGTGGTGCTGTTGTTGTTGTTGTTGTTGCCAACAGATTCAGGAAGTGTTGGCCATGTTCCCTGATGCCTCCCCGGCGGTCATTCGCCAAGACCTTGCACATAGTGGATCCGTGCACGTCACGATCGACAACATCCTCGAAGGCCGAATTCCAGCAGTACGGAAACGGCTTTCTGCCAGCCCTCAGTGTTGCGCTACCATGCCGTTTGTTAACAACCACGCGTCTGGATGCAGTATCAACGAGAGGCTGCCGTACCGCCGACTCCAGTCGCTCCGCCCACTCAAGCAGCTCCGCCAATGTCGCGCCCTGTCGCGTCGTCTCCCGCTCCGGTAGCAGCAGCAGCAGAGCTCGATGAAGCGCCGCCACCCATTGATACGACGTTCGCGGCAACTGCTGCAGAGCGACAACAAAAGCTGGCTGAGCGCAAGAAGGCCATGATGCTTCAAGCTCGCAAGTACGTCGGCTGATGTTACATGTGCAGTGCAGTGCTTCATCGATGCTGACTCCACGATACTCGGCTCGGCTCGGTGATACAGAACCTTCCTGCAGAAGCAGATGCAAGCCGCGCCAACCACGTCTGCGGCGCCAGCTACACCCTCTACCAGCTTCAGCTATCCAACACACACCACAACACCGCCAACAACAATACCAGCACCAACGACATTGGGCTCCAGCAGCTCGGTGACTGAAGCTGCTACGACTGCAACAACACATGCCCGCACATCGGCATCGACGCCAAGCGCGCCTGTACCAGTGCGCCAGGAGGACCCGGCCGAGATCCGAAGACGCGCCTTCGAAGCGGCCGAACGACGTCTACGCCTGTCGTCGCCAGTGATCGACCAGCAGCAGCCTCAATCTCCACAATAGAGCATCGCAACGCATCGCATCAAGCCATCGTGTATTGCTTGCGACGACCTTCTTCGTGTGCTCTCCGACTTTGCTTGACTGTACATAGTAAACCGTATCGATCTTTGTTTCCGAGCATACGAGGCATGCAAATGATAATTTGAGGGAAGGGGGTATCTATTGAGAACAAGCGAGTACGACAGCCACGGGTGCATGGCTGTTATGGCGTCGCCTTGCACTTGGGCTTGTGCGTTGGCCAATGCTTTCGCTGGCACTCAGCACCACAATAGTACACGGTCTTGCAGCGTGCACATCGTTTGGTGGCGTTGTTGTTCGAGCGTAAGCAATACTCGCACACTCGCCTAAGGTCGACGCCAAACAAGTTGGGTACCACTCGCACCTATCGATAGCAATCGAGCAGCAGTCGGTTCGGTTCAGCAAGTGCAACCAACCAAACGACATCGAATCGCTCATGCATACCTCGTGGAATGAGCGACCAATGTAGGGATGTGGATGGATGACACCCATCTCGGGCCCGCTCCAGACTTCGAATCGCTGCACGAACTCATCGACATCCGTATAGTTGGCTCGGTTCGACACGTTGCTTAGCTTCATTCTGGATACATTCACGAGAGCAGCGTTGATCACGTCAGCATCCTCAATCTGATTCAGATTGCGTACGCTCACTCCTCTATCGAATTCAATGTATGAAACGAACCTGATGTTGCGCCGCACGAACGACATGTGGTGCATCTCGATGATCGATCGATCGAACATGATGAACTTGGCTGAGGTATCGACTTTGCGCGTTGGATCCAGCAGATACGGAATCGATGGCACCACCATCTATGACAGCGAACAAGCAACCGCATTGAGACCCTTCGCCTTCCAAGCCGCTCGTTCGAGGCACTGCAGCTTGAGTGCCGCGAGCTCAGGATTCGATCGATCTCGCACCTTGAATGGTAGATCGTCTCGCAGCAGAAAGATGAACGGCACTCCATTGAGGTCGTCGGGTGGGAAGAACTCATAGATCGGCTCCTTGAAGTAGGTACGCATCCTACACGCCGTAGCCTCGTATCCGTGTTGCAGAATGAGTCGCATCGCAGCGACGAGCTCGTCGTGAATGTAGAACTCGTCGGCATCCATCGACATGACGTGCGTGCATCCAGCAGCGAGACACTTGAGTCGGCCTGCTTCACGCTTCATGGTCTCATTGATGAACTGCTCAGCAATGTGTTCAGCCGGTCCACCAGTATCGATCTCGCTGTTCTCGATATGATATTCGATTCCATTCGAGTTCGATTCGAGTTTGATTCGAGTACGAGTACACGACATCGAGCCACAGACATCGTATTCCGCCGCAATGAGAGTCAGTCAATCCAATCGAATCCAATCGAATCCAATCGAATCCGATCGAAGCATCGATGATCCGATACTCGTTGATTCGCATCGATACGTACGTGGCATATCTCGAGACGATTGCTCGTTTGGTTTTCGCATCGATCGGACTCTGTGGCTCGAGACGAACGATCTCATCGACGAGACCGGCGCTCACCAAGCTCGTGAGCATGGTCTCGAGGCCTGGATTGCATGGCGCTCCAAAGTTCGAGATCGTTTGATATACTACACAAACAAAACTCGCTGCTGCTCGAATCGATCGCACTGATTGTTCGAGTAGCTCCTCGCTATCGAATACTATGCAAGTTGTATCAGCGGGTGCATCATTTGTAACAGGAGCTTGGAGGAGATCCAAGCACGCTCATACCATTGTAACAGACTCCAAGGCGCATACCCTCAACAGGTGAGCGCTCAGCCATTGTTGAATCACACGCTGGTGATGGTGAAGGTTGGTTGATATTGTATGTTGATTGGTGTCGCTATAGAGATATTGTTGCTGTTGCTGTTGATGTTGTTGTTGTTGATGCGTGAGCGATGATAAACGAATGGCGTCACCAACCTCAACCTCAACCTGCCTCACAGTCAAACTCTCACATGAACCATGAGATCGATATCCCTCAATCGGTCTCAGTCCCTCCCTCGCGACCACCCCGACCAACCACCCAGCTATCCATCCATCGATCCATCGATTGTATTATCTCGCCGGACCCTCCAGAACCGCGGGTACCCGAAACACCGAAACACCGAAACGCCGAAACACCGAAACCAAACGGTCGTGCGAATCAGTTGTTTGTTGCTGCTGCCGCGCACGCATCTCCTCCTATCCATCCATCCATCCATCAATCGAATCTAATCTATCAAGGGCACCCCCATTATTATCATTGTTGTCATCATCATATTTATTATCGTCCCACTTGTGTTCTTATGTGTACACTGCGAGTTTGAATGGATACCAGTGCTCCGAAGGCGAATTGGGAGCCCAACAAAGACTCGGGAACGTGTCGGCAGTGTGGCATAGCGTTCTCGCTATTCACACGCAGAGTACGCTGCTGCTGATGCTGCTGCGTTCGTACGCCCGTGCCATAGTGTCTCACTCTCGCAATCACCTCACTGAATATGACGCTCGTCATACATAGCATCACTGCCGAAAGTGTGGTAAGCTCTACTGTGGTGGTTGTACATGCTTCGTGACCGGTCCCACGGGCTCCAAGTTGCGCATCTGCGTGCGATGCATGAAGGCCGCATCGCCCACGGTATCCGAGCTCACGATCGCTGACATTGATGCGCTGCCCGATCCTGGGAGCACTGGCGATATCGAATCTCCACCGCGGCCATCAGAGATTGCGGCTTCGAATCTACTCGTGTCGACGATCGATTCTGTCTCGAGCTCCTTGGCATCACTGCTGAATGGCGCCATTGCCACGATCGAAGGCGCCGCTGCTGCTGCAGTACCGACCGTGGATCTATCGACCAACACTACATCGACCGAAGGAGCCGGTTCATCGGCTGCCGATGCTGTTGCGGCTGCGGCTGCTTCTTCTTCTTGGGCAGCTGCTCGGGCTCCCGTTCTAGTTCATGATGAAGGACGCCCTAGAACGATTGCCACCTCGACTGCTCGCCTGACTGCTGCTTCTGGCGCTGAGACCTCTGAATCTCTTCCTGCTCGCACGACAAGAGCGAGCACAACGAATCTGACGGCCAATACGACTACCAAGTCCACGATAACAACGACAACAACAACACGTTCACTCAGTCACCCTGCATCAGTCAATTCTGAAGCTCCTCGAACTCGACGATCGACCACAACAGCTGATGAACTCGCAAGAGCTGCTGCAAGCTCTCAGGATGCTACTTTCAAGCATCGACGGCTGTCGTCGCATGCCGATGCACCTTCTGCTGCCAGCTCGACTACCAACACCGAGATTATGCCGTCCACCCCTGAATGGCGGCAGCTCGTCTATCGAATCGCAAACAACGATCCATCGCTCACCAAAGTGCTGGTTTCAAAGTCTGGCGTATGTTGTATTGGTTTCATGCAAGCACATTGACGCTCGATTCACTCATCATTGACCCTGGTGCGTGTGCGTATCTGGTGTGTGCTATATATATATCATGTCGGATGTAGGGTGAGATCGAGATTGCGCTCTTGGCTACCTCGCTCCATCACAACACCACTGTCACGTCGCTACAACTGTGGGAGGTAAGCATGTGTGAGGTGGCTGCCGAGGCTCTTGCAGAGGCTCTACGGCGGAACACGACCCTTTCGGATCTTCTGTTATGGGTATGAATCCATCCAGCCATGATCATTAGCTCGATTCATTCATTCATTCATTCATTCATTCATTCATTCATTCGCTCATTCATTGATTCCGCTCATGTATGAAAGAATAACGAACTTGGATCGTTCGGTGCATCTCGTCTTGCTGCCTCATTACACACAAACTATTCCCTACGGTCGCTCACTCTTTGTGTACTATTTCTCCCTCAACTGATACGTGAGAATGATTGAAGATTGGATATTGATTCGGCGTGCTGCTGTTGTTGGCTGCAGCAAAATGATATCGGTGATGCTGGAGCCAATCGAGTTGCAGCAGCACTGTCTGTCAATACCTCATTGACAAGCTTGGTATTACGTGTATGTATCAATTCTGCTGATGCATGCGTCCATCACATATGTTTGTGTGCTTCGAAGAGGAATTGCTTACACTGAGCAGGGCAACGATATTGGAGAGAATGGCATCGGATGGATAGCTCGGTCCCTTCACAACAATTCATCGATAACAGCGCTGTATCTTGATGTATGTTGAATGGCCGCCATTGACTATGTTCGTCCATCGCCACCTCATTGACGCTCGCAATACCTACCGCCCGCCATCCAGAGAAATCACTGTGGCGACATGGGAGCAGGTGCAATAGCAGCGGCTCTCGAGGCAAACTCGACTCTTTGTACATTAGATCTTTGGGTACATTGCTCAACCTGCCTTAAGCACTTGGATTGATGAAGCAGCCTCTTCGACTGACTCGTTTACTGGTAGGATTCGGAGATTGGGGATGCCGGTGCTACGATGATTGCCGAGGCACTCAAATTCAACTGGACGCTCACATCATTGGACTTGAACGTATGTGCTCTGCTCGATCCTTCCTTTCTTCCACATCGAGCCACGCAATCATGGCTGATACACAATGCTGCAGTGTAATATGATCGCCGACGTAGGAGCTATGGCCATTGCAGAGGCCATCAGCGCCAATACGACATTACGGCAACTGAAACTCGAAGGCAACATGATCTGCGACGAAGGTTCAGTTGCACTTGCTGAAGCGTACCTGCGAAACCCGACACTGCGCTCTTTGGCCTTTGATGTACGGATGCCCATGGCACAAGCACGCAACAAGAAGGGCGGTTGCTAATATAGTGCGTGTAGGAGCAAAAATGCTTCGATGCCAAGCGCATTGCGTCGCCCGAAAGTCTAGAGAAGCGATTGGCGAACATCCCGTGGACCACTGCAACCAACTGGCGCTATCCTGCCCGATTCCGGCAAGTGGTCTCGACGCTCATGACGATTCATACGACGAAGCCACCAGAGGCGTCGCAGTTCTCGCAACTACCACAACCGCTCCTTCTAGACCTGATGGGTCTGTTGTGGACGATGCACGAATGAGCATTGCAAGCACAACAACGAACGCCCGTTTATTCTCCTAATGCTTCAGTGAGGTCAGTACCAGCTTCTCGATGTTCATGAGCGGCTTTTCGAGGAGCAGGTAGCTCACCAACGCGCAAGCGAACGACACAATCACCATCGACCACCAGAGGAACAGCATCACTACACAGTCAAGGTGATGTAAGTTGTTGTTCGCACTGGAACCATGCTCGAGCCGTGGCTTGCTCAGGTTACAGGAGAGAGCACGCGCGAGCTACTACGTACACCAGAGAGAGTAGGTGATCGAGAACGAGAATAGGCCGTAGACCACCGACTAAGAGCACGGCGTATGAGAGAGTCAGTCGCGCAATGATACCGAGGCACTCGCGAGCGAGCGAGTACGTACAATGACAGCCGACTGCCACAAGTAAGCAGCAAAGCTCAAGCGAGCCAATGGTACCCAGAAGCGTGCCGACAAGAAGGTTCGAATGAAGCCGCCGTAGCCCCAGATCATGAACAGCATCCAGGTTCCAACGGCTTGCAAGACACAATTCCCGCCTCAGGATATATCAGTGACCTCCGAGTAGATATCGAGAAACCTTGCACATTCACACGTACCGATCGCCCAGACAGGGTGCGAGAACGAGAGCCAAAAGGTATGAATCTCCTGTGCCTCCCAGCCCCAACGCGCCTCGGTGTAGGTAGCGAACGTCATGACGAAGATGATGAGTGCCGAGGTGCTGAGTACAACGGTACGCGGAATCCACGGCACTTTCACCTTCTGGCCGTGCTCGATCAAGATGAACGCAAAGATGAATCCGACCAAGTAAGCACCACAACGAGTCCAAGGCAGCATGTAGACGTCGGTAAAGACACTGCCGGCACTCGAGGAGGGCTTTTCAATGTGGCCCAGGCCGATACTATCGAGCAATGGGAAGGCACGCAGGTCGTTCACCGCCACGATGATGATCGTAGTAACGATCGAGCCCACGAGTAGTGCTCCTATATACGCAGACGATACAATGAGAAGTGGAGTTCCCTCTGCTTGCTACCAGCAGAGCGAGCGAGAGAGAAAGCTTCGGGACCTGTGAGCGCCCAACCAAAAACCCTTCTGCGGAGGTACACCAGCAGAACTATGGGAGCGAACACATAGAACTGCATGTCGTTCGATAGGTACCACGTCCAGCCTGGGCATTTGTGCTGCGTAAAGTTCTACAACCTCACATAGTGTCATTCGTAGCACGATCGGATAGGCACAACTCGCACACATACGTTGATGAAGAGCAGAGTCCACCACCAGCCTTCCGGACAGATGCTCTCGACAATGTCCTCGAGTACCGAGTAGTTGGGGCCATTACCAATCGATGGCAGCACTTTCCAGTAAACGAATAACACTACGCGAGAGAGAGAGAGAGCTCGTCAGGTATTGTGCGAGAGTTGCTTTTGGGTGCCGCACCGTCCACCGGTCACGCACCCAACGCAATACTCGGCAACAGACGCCAGATGCGATGGAGGTAGTACACTACAAACGTCATCTTGTTGATGCCCGACTACGTGACAATCACAAGGAGTTAGAATGGTGACCGTGCAATCGTGTTCTCATATGCAGTGATGCGATGAATTGAGTGAGGCGTACCTTTTCGAGCTGCCGCACAAAGAGATACGCGACCAAGAAGCCGCTCAACATGAAGAACGAGTCGACACTAAAGTACCCAGCGTAGATTGGCTGGAACCTGAAGCGTTGCACGACGTCGATCATCGACCGAATGTTCATCATTGGAATGGCGATGATGGAACTCCACGTGTGGCCCATGATGACCCAAAACAGTGACAGCACACGGATGCCATTGAGCACCGGCATATCGCCCGGAGGTGCGGGAGCCAAGAGCTTGTTGAAGTTGGAGCTCACCGAGAATGCCAGCAGCAACTGGAACGCTATGGCGCCCTTCATCACGTCGTAGGTCTCTTGCAATGGTGTCTTGGCCGAGACAAGCTTCTCGGCGCCGTCGTTGTCTCCGCCAATGGTCGTAGCATCGGAGAGAGGGCGGGTGTCTGCCAGGTCGTACTCCTCGGCCAGCAACTCATAGCTGCTCCTGCGTCGCGAGAGCAGATACTCGAGCGGCAACAAGTTGCCATTGATCTGCAAATCAAGCAAGGTCCCGACCACGGCGAGTGCTGCCAGAGCAGCAAGGATGCCAATCACGACCTTGCCACCCGTCGACATGGGTGGAGGCGCCGTGCAGGTGACGCGCAGCTTGGTCGGGATGCCCTGCAGCGGAGCGAGGTCGAGCGCCTTGACGACGAGTGCTCGCGGCAGTTCCTCGAGGTCCTCGGCCATACAAACGCTTGGAACACATGCTGCATAGCCCAGTGTGGTGACCGAGTTGAAGATTGTGCAATATCGAGTATCTTCGATCTCTATCGAATCGCAAGGAGGTTGTCAATTTACAACATGTCCAACGCGCGGCAGTGACTCACGCACCTTGGCAGCCTTCCCAGTTTCCAATGTCAACCACACCCTTGATGGTGAAGACCATGTTGCCATGGCCGTTGGTTGCATGCACTGTGAGAGGCCAAAGCAGCATATGAGGGGCTTGGCCCACGCAGATATACGCATCAAGATCATGACGACTCGCGCGCTCTCGCGTACTGAGAGTATTGCGAACTATCTGCGACGAGTTCCTCGGGCTGCGCATCTCCTCCAGCGCCTCACGGCACGCCGCCTCCGAAGCAACCGCCCGATGAGACATGCAAGCGAGGAGACCGAGCAGCACGACTCCGATCAGGAGTCCTGGCCTCGTGGTACGGTGTGCGAGGTGCGTCATCTGGGCAGCAGCGGAGGGAATGAATGCCTGGCGCATTGCGCGGCACAACGAACCAGTGCCTACTACTCGAAAGTTCCATCGGAACTTTCCGTAAGAAAGATCAATCGCGTTCGCTTGTGGTATCGATAGCAGTCTTGCAGGGCTGCCCACGCTATCGCAGGCGCCCGGTCGATCATCGTTATTATTCATCATCACGATCATCAAAGGAACGAGAAGATCTCGAACAACAGCTCGTTTGGAATCATCGACATCGCCGAGCACTCATCGACCAGCGATCGAATCATCGTCATCGTCGACACTGCTTGCTTCATCCATGATGGTGCATGTCGATGAAGATCTGGACACCAAACGAACTTGGTGTCGGCAAGCCATTGATTGGCTCCAATCACATGCACTCGATTGCCTGCCGAGAAGGCGATGAGACCTCGATGCTCGTCGAATGCAACCGCTGATGGACACTCGCCGCCACAATCGAAGGACGAGATGTGATGGCCATCGTGAGTGAATGATTGCAGCCGATTGTTGTAGTGGTCGGCGACGATGATTCGACCTTGATTGGTGATGCATAATCCTTGGGGATAATTGAATTGGCATGGTTGATCGCCAAGAGAGCCGAACATGAACAAGAACGAGCCATCGATCAACGACAATACTTGCACTCGATTGTTGTTGCCATCAGAGACGATGATTCGATGTCGATCATCATCGATCGCAATGCCCGATGGGCGCTCAAACTCGCCAGGTCGAGATCCTCGCTTGCCGATGGAGAACAAGAACGAGAGATCGATCGACGACAAGAACACCAATCGGTGGTTGTTCGATTCGGCGATGACGATGCGATGATGATGCTTGTCGATCGCGATACCTCGAGGATAGCTGAGCTCGAAATCCCGTGATCCTTGCTGGCCGGTGCACGACAAGAACGATTGCTCGCTCAATGACCATGATTGTACTTGATCATTGCCAATGTCAATGACGAATATGCTATCATGATCGTGATCGATCGCAAGGCCCCATGGGTTCGCGAGCTGGCCTGGTTGGTTGCCTCTCTCGCCACCGAACTTGGACACGAACGGGCCGTCATCATCGTCACACGAGAATACTTGCACTCGATGATTGTAGAAATCGGCGACGAGCAAGAGACCTCGATGAGGGTCGAACACCAAGCCCACAGGAGTGCGAAACTGGCCATCAGCATTGCCTTCTTGCTTGGTGCCGATCGAGAGCTTGATTCGAGCATCACGATCAAGAGCATCGTCTTCCATCTCTTCCAATTCAATCTCTCACACAACGACAAAGAGATGATCCAACCTCCAACTGCCCAAACCCAAAGAGATGAAGATATGAAGCTCTCTCTCACACACCAGACACGAGACACGAGAGAGACACCAAGCAAGCAAGCAACGAGCAACAAGAAGCAACAAGAAGCAATCGATGAAGGAACAAAGAACAGCACCTCCCTCCCTCACCAACCAATCACTCCCTCACTCGAGCCTCTTCTTGATCATTGAATCATCTTCTCTTGGTATTGGTATTGGTATCGGTATTGACTCATTCGGCTTGGCAAAGTATCAGTCAGTCATTCGTCAAGACAATTGGGGCTTGATTGCTGGGTTGATCGTGAGTGTCCTGCATGATGAGAATGACCATGCAGACGAAGAGGTGCAGGATAGTATCGTCACATCATCGTGCTCTTCTTCTTGTTCTTGTTGGTGTTGGTGGTCTTTCGAGATCGATCACATGGCGCAATGCGATCTGGAAGAGACTCAAAGATGCGAGAAGATCTCGAACAACAGCTCGTTCGGAATCATCGACATCGCCGAGCACTCATCGACCACCGATCGAATCATCGTCATCGTCGATACCGATTGCTTCATCCATGATGGTGCATATCGATGACGATCTGGCCGCCATGTGAACGTGTCGGCAAGCCATTGATTGGCTCCAATCACATGCACTCGATTGCCTGCCGTGAAGGCGATGAGACCTCGATGCTCGTCGAATGCAACTCCAAATGGGCTCTCGATGCCACAATCGAAGGATGAGATGTGATGGCCATCGTGAGTGAATGCTTGCAATCGACAGTTTTTGAAGTCGGCGACGATGATTCGACCTTGATTGGCGATGCACAATGATTGAGGATAATTGAACTGGCATGGTTGATCGCCGAACGAGCCGAACTCGAACAAGAACGAGCCATCGATCGACGACAATACTTGCACTCGATGATTGTTGGTATCAGTGACGATGATTCGATGTCGATCATCATCGATCGCAATGTTTGATGGGCGATTGAACTCGCCAGGTCGAGATCCTTGCTTGCTGATCTCGAACAAGAACGAGAAATCGATCGACGACAAGAGCACCAATCGATTGTTGTCGGTATCGGCAATGACGATGCGATGGTGATGCTTGTCGACCGCAATGCCTCGAGGATTGTTGAACTCGAGATCTCGTGATCCTTGATGGCCGATGCACGACAAGAACGATTGCTCGCTCAATGACCATGATTGTACTCGATGGTTGCCGTAATCAGTGATGAGGATGCGATCATGATCGTGATCGATCGCAAGGTCCCATGGATACTCGAACTGGCCTGGTTGGTTGCCTTCCTCGCCGAACTTGGACACGAACGAGCCGCCATCATCATCATCACACGAGAATACTTGCACTCGATGATTCCAGAAATTGACGACGAGCAAGAGACCTCGATGATGGTCGAACACCAAGCCTATAGGGCCGTGGAACAGGCCATCATCGTCGCTAGACTGCTTGGTGCCGATCGAGAGCTTGATTCGAGCATCACGATCAAGAACATCGTCTTCCATCTCTTCCACTTCAATCTCTCTCTCTCACACAACGACAAAGAGATGATCCAAGCTCCAAACTGCCCAAACCAAAGAGATGAAGATATGAAGCTCTCTCTCACCAGACACGAGACACGAGACACGAGAGAGACACCAAGCAAGCAAGCAACGAGCAACAAGAAGCAACAAGAACCAATCGATGAAGGAACAAAGAACAGCACCTCCCTCACGAGCCTCTTCTTGATCATCATGATTCTTGAATCATCTTCTCTTGGTATTGGTGTTGGTATTGGTATTGGTAAGAGAAGTTGATTGAGATTGATACAACGATTGACGAGAGAGAGAGAGAGAGAGAGAGAGGCCTTGATTGATATCTCGTTCAAGATGCACACGACTTATCAATCATTCATTCATCAAGATCATTGGTGATTGCTTGATTGTGCCTTGATGGATTGAGAGTGAGTGTGCTGCATGATGAGAATGATGACGATGAAGAGGAGGTGCAGGATAGTATCGTCACATCATCGTGCTCTTCTTCTTGTTGTTGGTGTTGGTGGTCTTTCGAGATCGATCACATGGCGCAATGCGATCTGGAAGAGACTCAAAGATGCGAGAAGATCTCGAACAACAGCTCGTTCGGAATCATCGACATCGCCGACGACTCATCGACCACCGATCGAATCATCGTCATCGTCGACACTGCTTGCTTCATCCATGATGGAGCATATCGATGACGATCTGGCCGCCATGTGAACGTGTCGGCAAGCCATTGATTGGCTCCAATCACATGCACTTGATTGCCTGCCGTGAAGGCGATGAGACCTCGATGCTCGTCGAATGCAACTGCCAATGGCATCTCGCGACCACAATCGAAGGATGAGATGTGATGGCCATCGTGAGTGAACGCTTGCAATCGCTGGTTGTAGTAGTCGGCGACGATGATTCGGTCTTGATTATCGATGCATACTCCGAGGAGATTGTTGAGCTGGCCTGGTTGATTGCCTTTGGAGCCGAACTCGAACAAGAACGAGCCATCGATCGACGACAATACTTGCACTCGATGATTGTTGGTATCAGAGACGATGATTCGATGTCGATCATCATCGACCGCAATGCCTGTTGGACAGTTGAACTCGCCAGGTCGAGATCCTCGCTTGCCGATGGAGCACAAGAACGAGAGATCGATCGACGACAAGAGCACCAATCGATTGTTGTGGGTATCGGAGATGACGATGCGACGATGATGCTTGTCGACCGCAATGCCTTGAGGATACTGGAACTCGAGATCTCGTGTTCCACGATGGCCGATGCACGACAAGAACGATTGCTCGCTCAATGACCATGATTGTACTCGATGATTATTGCAATCAACGATGAGGATGCAATCATGATCGTGATCGATCGCAATGCTATCAGGACGCTGGAACTGGCCTGGTTGGTTGCCTTTCTCGCCGAACTTGGACACGAACGAGCCGCCATCATCATCATCACACGAGAATACTTGCACTCGATGATTCCAGGTGTCAACAACGAGCAAGAGACCTCGATGATGGTCGAATGCCAATCCTGATGGAAAGTAACATATGCCATCAGCATGGCCTTCTTGCAAGGTGCCGATCGAGAGCTTGATTCGAGCATCACGATCAAGAGCATCGTCTTCCATCTCTTCCTCTTCAATCTCTCTCACACACAACGACAAAGAGATGATCCAAGCTCCAAACTGCTCAAACCAAAGAGATGAAGATATGAAGTTCTCACACACGAGACACGAGACACGAGAGAGACACCAAGCAAGCAAGCAACGAGCAACAAGAAGCAACAAGAACCAATCGATGAAGGAACAAAGAACAGCACCTCCCTCACCAACCACTCACTCCCTCACACGAGCCTCTTCTTGATCATCATGATTCTTGAATCATCTTCTCTTGGTGTTGGTGTTGGTATTGGTATTGGTATTTGGTATTGGTATTGGAAATAGAAGTTGATTGAGATTGATACAATGAGAGAGAGAGAGAGAGGCCTTGATTGATATCTCGTTCAAGATTGCACGCGACTTATCAATCATTCATTCATCAAGATCATTGGTGATTGCTTGATTGTGCCTTGATGGATTGAGAGTGAGTGTGAGTTGCACGAATGACCAAGAATGATGATGACGAAGAGGAGGTGCAGGATAGTATCGTCACATCATCGTGCTCTTCTTCTTGTTCTTGTTGGTGTTGGTGCTCTTTCGAGATCGATCACATGGCGCAATGCGATCTGGAAGAGACTCAAAGATGCGAGAAGATCTCGAACAACAGCTCGTTCGGAATCATCGACATCGCCGAGCACTCATCGACCACCGATCGAATCATCGTCATCGTCGATACCGATTGCTTCATCCATGATGGTGCATATCGATGACGATCTGGCCGCCATGTGAACGTGTCGGCAAGCCATTGATTGGCTCCAATCACATGCACTCGATTGCCTGCCGTGAAGGCGATGAGACCTCGATGCTCGTCGAATGCAACCCCACATGGCATCTCGGAGCCACAATCGAAGGATGAGATGTGATGGCCATCGTGAGTGAATGCTTGCAATCGATGATTGCTGGTGTCACAGACGATGATTCGGCCTTGATTGGCGATGCACACTCCTCGAGGATCGTTAAACTGGCATGGTTGATCGCCGAACGAGCCGAACTCGAACAAGAACGAGCCATCGATCAACGACAATACTTGCATTCGATAGTTGCCGGTATCACAGACGATGATTCGATGCCGATCATCATCGACCGCAATGCCTGTTGGATAGTAGAACTCGCCTGGCTGAGATCCTTGCTTTCCGCCGATGGAGAACAAGAACGAGAAATCGATCGACGACAAGAGCACCAATCGATTGTTGAAGGTATCAGAGATGACGATGCGATCATGATGATGCTTGTCGACCGCAACGCCTTGAGGATACTGGAACTCGAGATCTCCTGATCCACGATGGCCGATGCACGACAAGAACGATTGCTCGCTCAATGACCATGATTGTACTCGATAGTTATTGCAATCAACGATGAGGATGCGATCATGATCGTGATCGATTGCCACGTCCCATGTATACGCGAACTGGCCTGGTTGGCTGCCTTTCTCGCCGAACTTGGACACGAACGAGAAACCGCCATCATCATCATCACACGAGAATACTTGCACTCGATGATTTCCGCTGTCTGAGACGAGCAAGAGATCTCGATGATGGTCGAACACCAAGCCAAGAGGATTGACGAACTGGCCATCAGCCTCGCCTTCTTCCTTGGTGCCGATCGAGAGCTTGATTCGAGCATCACGATCAAGAGCATCTTCTTCCATCTCTTCCACTTCAATCTCTCTCACAAAACGACAAAGAGATGATCCAAGCTCCAAACTGCTCAAACCAAAGAGATGAAGATATGAAGCTCTCTCTCACACGAGACACGAGACACGAGAGCTACACCAACAAGAAGCAATCGATGAAAGAACAAGAACAGCACCTCCCTCTTCTTGATCATCATGATTCTTGAATCTTCTTCTCTTGGTATTGGTGTTGGTGTTGGTGTTGGTATTGGTATTGGAAATAGAAGTTGATTGAGATTGATACAATGATTGACGAGAGAGAGAGAGCAAGACTCATATTGAGCAACGATTTGTGAGTGAGACCTTGATTGATATCTCGTTCAAGATTGCACACGACTTATCAATCATTCATTCATCAAGACCATTGGTGATTGATTGATTGTGATTGTGAGTGTAATACACGATGAGAATGATGACGAAGATGAGGAGGAGGTGCAGGATAGTATCGTCACATCTTCGTGCTCTTCTTCTTGTTCTTGTTGGTGTTGGTGGTCTTTCGAGATCGATCACATGGCGCAATGCGATCTGGATGGGCTCAAAGATGCGAGAAGATCTCGAACAACAGCTCGTTCGGAATCATCGACATCGCCGAACACTCATCGACCACCGATCGAATCATCGTCATCGTCGACACTGCTTGCTTCATCCATGATGGTGCATATCGATGACGATCTGGACGCCAAACGAACTTGGTGTCGGCAAGCCATTGATTGGCTCCAATCACATGCACTCGATTGCCTGCCGTGAAGGCGATGAGACCTCGATTCTCGTCGAACGCAACTTCCCATGGCATCTCGGAGCCACAATCGAAGGATGAGATGTGATGGCCATCGTGAGTGAATGATTGCAGTCGATTGTTGTCGGAATCGGCGACGATGATTCGACCTTGATTATCGATGCATACTCCTTGAAGATTGTTGAACTGGCATGGTTGATCGCCAAGAGAGCCGAACTCGAACAAGAACGAGCCATCGATCGACGACAATACTTGCACTCGATGATTGTAGGCATCAGCGACGATGATTCGATGTCGATCATCATCGATCGCAATGCTAAATGGAAAGTAGAACTCGCCAGGTCGAGATCCTCGCTTGCCGATGGAGAACAAGAACGAGAGATCGATCGACGACAAGAGCACCAATCGATTGTTGTTGGAGTCAGAGATAATGATGCGACGATGATGCTTGTCGATCGCAATGCCTCGAGGATTGTTGAACTCGAGGTCTCCTGATCCATGATGGCCGATGCACGACAAGAACGATTGCTCGCTCAATGACCATGATTGTACTCGATGGTTGCCGTAATCAGTGATGAGGATGCGATCATGATCGTGATCGATCGCAAGGTCCCATGGACACTGGAACTGGCCTGGTTGGTTGCCATACTCGCCGAACTTGGACACGAACGAGCCGCCATCATCATCATCACACGAGAATACTTGCACTCGATGATTGCTACAATCGGCGACAAGCAAGAGACCTCGATGATGGTCGAACACCAAGCCAAGAGGGTCGTTGAACAGGCCATCATCGTCGCCTCGTTCCTTGGTGCCGATCGAGAGCTTGATTCGAGCATCACGATCAAGAGCATCGTCTCCCATCTCTTCCAATTCAATCTCTCTTTCACAACGACAAAGAGATGTTCCAAGCTCCAAACTGCTCAAACCAAAGAGATGAAGATATGAAGCTCTCTCACACACGAGACACGAGACACGAGAGAGACACCAAGCAAGCAAGCAACAAGAAGCAACAAGAACCAATCGATGAAGGAACAAAGAACAGCACCTCCCTCTTCTTGATCATCATGATTCTTGAATCACCTTCTCTTGGTCTTGGTATTGGTATTGGAAAGAGAAAGAGAAAGAGAAGTTGATTGAGATTGATACAATGATTGATGAGAGAGAGGAAGGCTCTTATTGAGCAACGCATTTGAGAGAGAGAGAGAGTGAGAGAGAGAGAGAGAGGCGCCTTGATTGATATCTCGTTCAAGATTGCACACGACTTATCAATCATTCATTCATCAAGATCATTGGTGATTGCTTGATTGTGCCTTGATGGATTGAGAGTGAGTGTGAGTTGCACGATGAGAATGATGACGATGAAGAAGAGGTGCAGGATAGTATCGTCACATCATCGTGCTCTTCTTCTTGTTGTTGGTGTTGGTGGTCTTTCGAGATCGATCACATGGCGCAATGCGATCTGGAAGAGACTCAAAGATGCGAGAAGATCTCGAACAACAGCTCGTTCGGAATCATCGACATCGCCGACGACTCATCGACCACCGATCGAATCATCGTCATCGTCGACACTGCTTGCTTCATCCATGATGGAGCATATCGATGACGATCTGGCCGCCATGTGAACGTGTCGGCAAGCCATTGATTGGCTCCAATCACATGCACTTGATTGCCTGCCGTGAAGGCGATGAGACCTCGATGCTCGTCGAATGCAACTGCCAATGGCATCTCGCGACCACAATCGAAGGATGAGATGTGATGGCCATCGTGAGTGAACGCTTGCAATCGCTGGTTGTAGTAGTCGGCGACGATGATTCGGTCTTGATTATCGATGCATACTCCGAGGAGATTGTTGAGCTGGCCTGGTTGATTGCCTTTGGAGCCGAACTCGAACAAGAACGAGCCATCGATCGACGACAATACTTGCACTCGATGATTGTTGGTATCAGAGACGATGATTCGATGTCGATCATCATCGACCGCAATGCCTGTTGGACAGTTGAACTCGCCAGGTCGAGATCCTCGCTTGCCGATGGAGCACAAGAACGAGAGATCGATCGACGACAAGAGCACCAATCGATTGTTGTGGGTATCGGAGATGACGATGCGACGATGATGCTTGTCGACCGCAATGCCTTGAGGATACTGGAACTCGAGATCTCGTGTTCCACGATGGCCGATGCACGACAAGAACGATTGCTCGCTCAATGACCATGATTGTACTCGATGATTATTACAATCAACAATGAGGATGCAATCATGATCGTGATCGATCGCAATGCTATCAGGACGCTGGAACTGGCCTGGTTGGTTGCCTTTCTCGCCGAACTTGGACACGAACGAGCCGCCATCATCACACGAGAATACTTGCACTCGATGATTCCAGGTGTCTGAGACGAGCAAGAGACCTCGATGATGGTCGAGCACCAATCCTGATGGAAAGTAACATATGCCATCAGCATGGCCTTCTTGCAAGGTGCCGATCGAGAGCTTGATTCGAGCATCACGATCAAGAGCATCGTCTTCCATCTCTTCCTCTTCAATCTATCTCTCTCTCTCTCACACACAACGACAAAGAGATGATCCAAGCTCCAAACTGCTCAAACCAAAGAGATGAAGCTCTCTCTCTCTCTCACACGAGACACGAGACACGAGAGAGACACCAAGCAAGCAAGCAACGAGCAACAAGAACCAATCGATGAAGGAACAAAGAACAGCACCTCCCTCCCTCACCAACCACTCACTCCCTCACACGAGCCTCTTCTTGATCATCATGATTCTTGAATCTTCTTCTCTTGGTGTTGGTATTGGTATTTGGTATTGGTATTGGAAAGAGAAGTTGATTGAGATTGATACAATGATTGATGAGAGAGAACAAGACTCATATTGAGCAACGCATTTGAGAGTGAGAGAGAGAGAGAGAGAGAGAGAGGCCTTGATCAATCATTCATTCATCAAGATCATTGGTGATTGTGCCTTGATGGATTGAGAGTGAGTGTGCTGCACGATGAGAATGATGACGATGAATCTCTGAAGATTTCCTTCCTTGCTACGCCAGCTAAAACAAAAAAAAAAAAAAAAATGATGACGATGAAGAGGAGGTGCAGGATAGTATCGTCACATCATCGTGCTCTTCTTCTTGTTCTTGTTGGTGTTGGTGGTCTTTCGAGATCGATCACATGGCGCAATGCGATCTGGAAGAGACTCAAAGATGCGAGAAGATCTCGAACAACAGCTCGTTCGGAATCATCGACATCGCCGAGCACTCATCGACCACCGATCGAATCATCGTCATCGTCGACACCGTGCGCTTCATCCATGATGGTGCATATCGATGAAGATCTGGCCGCCATGTGAACGTGTCGGCAAGCCATTGATTGGCTCCAATCACATGCACTCGATTGCCTGCCGAGAAGGCGATGAGACCTCGATGCTCGTCGAACGCAACTCCCCATGGCATCTCGGAGCCACAATCGAAGGATGAGATGTGATGGCCTTCGTGTGTGAATGCTTGCAGCCGATTGTTGCAGGTGTCGGCGACGATGATTCGGCCTTGGTTGGCGATGCATACTCCTGAAGTGTACTTGAATTGACATGGTTGATCGCCTTGAGAGCCGAACTCGAACAAGAACGAGCCATCGATCGACGACCTTACTTGCATTCGATTGTTGCCGGAATCAGAGACGATGATTCGATGCCGATCATCATCGACCGCAATGCCTGATGGATATTTGAGCTCGCCAGGTCGAGATCCTTGCTTGCCGATGGAGAAAAGGAACGAGAGATCGATCGACGACAAGAACACCAATCGACTGCTGTCGGAATCGGCGATGACGATGCGATGATGATGCTTGTCGATCGCAATACTTCTAGGGGAGTTGAGCTCGAAACCTCCTGATCCACGATGGCCGATGCACGACAAGAGCGATTGTTTGCTCAGTGGCCATGATTGTACTCGATTATTGTATTGATCGACGATGAGGACGCGATCATTGTCGTGATCGATCGCAATGCCGGTTGGATGCTGGAACTGGCCTGGTTGGCTGCCTTGCTCGCCGAACTTGGACACGAACGAGCCGCCACGACACGAGAATACTTGCACTCGATGGTTGTTGCGATCGGATACAAGCAAGAGACCTCGATGATGGTCGAACACCAAGCCATTAGGGCTGAAGAATTGGCCATCAGTATGACCTTCTTGCTTGGTGCCGATCGAGAGCTTGATTCGAGCATCACGATCAAGAGGAACGTCTCCCATCTCTTCCACTCTCTCCCTCGCACACAACGACAAAGAGATGATCCAAGCTCCAAACTGCTCAAACCAAAGAGATGAAGATATGAAGCTCTCACACACGAGACACGAGACACGAGAGAGACACCAAGCAAGCAAGCAACGAGCAACAAGAAGCAACAAGAACCAATCGATGAAGGAACAAAGAACAGCACCTCCCTCCCTCACCAAGCACCCACTCACTCACACGAGCCTCTTCTTGATGATTGTGCTCGATGCTTGCATTGCCCTTCCAATCGATGCCGAGACCTTTCAGTCTCTGATTCAATCCCAAACCAAAAAACCCAAACCAAGACCTTGAATCAATCAAAATGAAGACTTGATCGAGCATATGTTTGTCAGAGATTGCATTCACATCACAGAGAGAGGCAAGAGATATGATACTTGCAAGAGATATGTGCGGTCGTTCGTGAGTCGATATCAATCGTTCGAGATGCCTCATGATATCGAGCGATTATTCATCATCACGGCCATCAAAGGAACGAGAAGATCTCGAACAACAGCTCGTTCGGAATCATCGACATCGCCGACTCATCGACCACCGATCGAATCATCGTCATCGTCGACACTGATTGCTTCATCCATGATGGTGCATATCGATGACGATCTGGACGCCATGTGAACGTGCCGGCAAGCCATTGATTGGCTCCAATCACATGCACTCGATTGCCTGCCGTGAAGGCGATGAGACCTCGATGCTCGTCGAATGCAACTCCATACAGCCTTTCGCTGCCGCAATCGAACGACGAGATGTGATGGCCTTCGTGCGAATAAGCTTGCAATTGATCTTCGTCGCTTTGAACAGCGACGATGATTCGACCTTGATTGGCGATGCACACTCCTTGAGGACTGCTAACCTGGCATGGTTGATCGCCTCGAGAGCCGAACTCGAACAAGAACGAGCCATCGATCGACGACAATACTTGCACTCGGTGATTGTAGGTATCAGAGACGATTATTCGATGGCGATCATGGTCGACAGCAATGCACGATGGACAGTAGAACTCACCAGGTCGAGATCCTCGCTTTCCGATGGAGAACAAGAACGAGAGATCGATCGACGACAAGAACACCAATCGATTGTTGAACGAATCGACGATGACGATGCGACGATGATGCTTGTCGATCGCGATACCATGAGGATACCTGAACTCGAAATCTCTTGATCCTTGCTGGCCGACGCACGACAAGAACGATTGCTCGCTCAATGACCATGATTGTGCTTGATCATTGGTATAATTAGTGATGAGGATGCGATCATGATCGTGATCGATCGCAAGGCCGAAAGGATGCTGGAACTGGCCTGGCTGGTAACCTTCCTCGCCGAACTTGGACACGAACAAGCCATCATCACACGAGAATACTTGCACTCGATTGTTTTTGCAGTCGGCTGCCAACAAAAGACCTCGATGATGGTCGAACGCCAAGACGAAAGGGCTGAAGAATTGGCCATCGGCATTGCCTGGTTGCTTGGTGCCGATCGAGAGCGTGATTCGAGCATCACGATCAAGAACATCGTTTCGCAACACCTTCATTCAGGCGCACACAGCCCCAAGAGGCCTCCAGGTCAAATCAACGAGACGATACTTGAGACCAGCAGAGACAAGCAAGCAAGCAACGAGCAACAAGAACCAATCGATGAAGGAACAAAGAACAGCACCTCCCTCACCAACCACTCCCTCCCTCACACGATCCTCTTCTTGATCATCATCTTGATGATTCTCGATGCTTGCACATGCCTTCCAATCAATCAACCAAAGGATCATGGGAGGTCTCTGTGTCGATGAACATCAAGCACTGATATTCGATGTGCAACCAAATGCAACCCAAATCAATTAATCCGTTCATTGTATCACTGTGATTGGCTCGCTCTCTCTCTCTCTCTCTCACAACAAAGAGGTTGGTTGATTGATTGATGACATGCCGTATTGGTATTGAATTGGATTGGATTGGAGCATTGGAGATTGCTTGTGAGTGTGAGTTGCACGAATGACCAAGAATGACGATGATGACGATGAGGAGGTGCTGGAGATCATATCGTCACATCATCGTGCTCTTCTTGTTGTTGGTGGTGGTGCTCTTTCGAGATCGATTACACATGGTGGCCTTCTTGATGATGTGATCTTTGCAGTCTCAAGTTGATGATGATGATCAAGAGGAATCGTACGAGCTCTGACTCTGGATGGACTCAAAGATGCGAGAAGATCTCGAACAACAGCTCGTTCGGAATCATCGACATCGCCGAGCACTCATCGACCACCGATCGAATCATCGTCATCGTCGACACTGCTTGCTTCATCCATGATGGTGCATATCGATGAAGATCTGGATGCCAAACGAACTTGGTGTCGGCAAGCCATTGATTGGCTCCAATCACATGCACTCGATTGCCTGCCGAGAAGGCGATGAGACCTCGATGCTCGTCGAATGCAACCCCACATGGCATCTCGGAGCCACAATCGAAGGATGAGATGTGATGGCCATCGTGAGTGAATGCTTGCAATCGATGATTGCTGGTGTCACAGACGATGATTCGGCCTTGATTGGCGATGCACACTCCTCGAGGATCGTTAAACTGGCATGGTTGATCGCCGAACGAGCCGAACTCGAACAAGAACGAGCCATCGATCAACGACAATACTTGCATTCGATAGTTGCCGGTATCACAGACGATGATTCGATGCCGATCATCATCGACCGCAATGCCTGTTGGATAGTAGAACTCGCCTGGCTGAGATCCTTGCTTTCCGCCGATGGAGAACAAGAACGAGAAATCGATCGACGACAAGAGCACCAATCGATTGTTGAAGGTATCAGAGATGACGATGCGATCATGATGATGCTTGTCGACCGCAACGCCTTGAGGATACTGGAACTCGAGATCTCCTGATCCACGATGGCCGATGCACGACAAGAACGATTGCTCGCTCAATGACCATGATTGTACTCGATAGTTATTGCAATCAACGATGAGGATGCGATCATGATCGTGATCGATTGCCACGTCCCATGTATACGCGAACTGGCCTGGTTGGCTGCCTTTCTCGCCGAACTTGGACACGAACGAGAAACCGCCATCATCATCATCACACGAGAATACTTGCACTCGATGATTTCCGCTGTCTGAGACGAGCAAGAGATCTCGATGATGGTCGAACACCAAGCCAAGAGGATTGACGAACTGGCCATCAGCCTCGCCTTCTTCCTTGGTGCCGATCGAGAGCTTGATTCGAGCATCACGATCAAGAGCATCTTCTTCCATCTCTTCCACTTCAATCTCTCTCACAAAACGACAAAGAGATGATCCAAACTCCAAACTGCTCAAACCAAAGAGATGAAGATATGAAGCTCTCTCACACGAGACACGAGACACGAGACACGAGAGAGACACCAAGCAAGCAACAAGAAGCAACAAGAAGCAACAAGAACCAATCGATGAAGGAACAAAGAACAGCACCTCCCTCCCTCACCAACCACTCACTCACTCGAGCCTCTTCTTGATCATCATGATTCTTGAATCTTCTTCTCTTGGTCTTGGTATTGGTATTGGTATTGGTATTGGTATTGGTATTGGAAAGAGAAGTTGATTGAGATTGATACAATGATTGATGAGAGAGAACAAGACTCATGCTGAGCAACGCATTTGAGAGTGAGAGAGAGAGAGAGAGAATGAGAGAGGCCTTGATTGATATCTCGTTCAAGATTGCACACGACATATCAACCATCCATTCATCAAGATCATTGGGACTTGCTGGGTTGATTTTGAGTGAGCTGCATGATGAGAATGATGACGATGAAGAGGAGGTGCAGGATAGTATCGTCACATCTTCGTGCTCTTCTTCTTGTTGGTGTTGTTGGTCTTTCGAGATCGATCACGTGGCGCAATGCGATCTGGAAGAGGCGCAGAGATGCGAGAAGATCTCGAACAACAGCTCGTTCGGAATCATCGACATCGCCGACTCATCGACCACCGATCGAATCATCGTCATCGTCGACACTGCTTGCTTCATCCATGATGGAGCATATCGATGAAGATCTGGCCGCCATGTGAACGTGTCGGCAAGCCATTGATTGGCTCCAATCACATGCACTCGATTGCCTGCCGTGAAGGCGATGAGACCTCGATGCTCGTCGAATGCAACTGCCAATGGCCTCTCGGAGCCACAATCGAAGGATGAGATGTGATGGCCTTCGTGAGTGAATGCTTGCAGCCGATTGTTGTAGTAGTCGGCGACGATGATTCGGCCGTGGGTGGCGATGCATACTCCTCGAGGAGACTTGAACTGGCATGGTTGATCGCCTTGAGAGCCGAACATGAACAAGAACGAGCCATCGATCGACGACCTTACTTGCACTCGATGATTACCGGTATCGGTGACGATGATTCGATGTCGATCATCATCGATCGCAATCCCTGTTGGATAGGCGAAATCTTCAGGTTCAGGCTCATACTCGTCAAATTCAGGCTCCCCCTCGCCGTACGAGCCGATCTCGAACAAGAACGAGAGATCTATCGCCGACCAGAACACCAATCGGTTGTATTCGGTATTGGCGACGATGATGCGATGATTATGCTTGTCGATCGCAACGCCTCGAGGACTGCGGAAGAACTCAGAGTATCCTGATCCACGCTGGCCGATACACCACAAGAACGATTGGTCGCTCAGAGACAACGCGTGTACCCGGCCATCCCAGTCGCCGCAAGTGATGAAGATGCGATCATGATCGTGGTCGATCGCAATGCCGTATGGTCTCATGAACCTGCCAGGTAGGGTGCCAAACTCGCCGAACCTGCACACCGACGAGCCATCTTCACACGAGAATGCTTCCACTCGATGATCGTTGTGGTCAACGACGAACAAGATGCCTCGATGGTGGTCGAACGCCAAGCCAAGAGGCTCGTAGTTTAGCCCATTGGGATCGCGTCGTTTCTTGGAGAATAGCGAGAGCTCGATTCGAGCATCACGATCAAGAGGAACGTCTCCCATCTCTTCCACTCTCTCTCCCTCTCGCACACAACGACAAAGAGATGCCCAACCTCCAAACTGCTCAAACCAAAGAGATGAAGATATGAAGCTCTCACACACGAGACACGATACACGAGACACGAGAGAGACCAAGCAAGCAAGCAACGAGCAACAAGAAGCAACAAGAAGGAACAAAGAACAGCACCTCCCTCCCTCACCAACCACTCCCCCACACGAGCCTCTTCTTGATGATTGTGCTCGATGCTTGCATTGCCCTTCCAATCGATACCGAGACCTTTCAGTCTCTGATTCAATCCCAAACCAAAAACCCCAAACCAAGACCTTGAATCAATCAAAATGAAGACTTGATCGAGCATAGGTTTGTCAGGGATTGCATTCACATCACAGAGAGAGAGAGAGAGAGAGAGAGAGAGAGAGAAAGTGAGAGAAGCAAGAGATATGATACTTGCAAGTGACATATGTGTAGTCGTTCGTGAGTCGATATCAATCGCTCGAGATGTCCCATGATATCGAGAGATTCATCATCATCACGGCCATCAAAGGAACGAGAAGATCTCGAACAACAGCTCGTTCGGAATCATCGACATCGCCGAGCACTCATCGACCACCGATCGAATCATCGTAATCGTCGACACTGCTTGCTTCATCAACTCTGGCGCATATCGATGACGCTCGGGCCGCCATATGAACTCTGGCAAACGAACTCCTCGATCATTCTTCGGTATGCGACCGAGCACTCCATACGGCAAGAGATATGCGTGTACCTAGACATCGAATCGCTTGAACAACCTCGTCGGTGTCAGCAATCTCTTCAGCTGTTCGACTATCGTACTGGGTTCATTCGTCGGTCAATATTTCTTCGCTGGAGGGATGGATGGATGGACTCATCAACTCGCACGTACATCTCGGATCGTCTTGTCTGCTCCATACTCTACAAGTAACTCGACGATATGACGCTGGCGCTTGTGGGCTGCACAATGGAGCGGTGTCAAGTCATAGTCATCGACAGCATTGATATCAGCTCGTCGAGCGAGAAGAAGTTCGACACATTGAAGATGACCACTCAATACTGCAGCGTGGAGAGGTGAGAAGCCGGCATGATCAGCCAGCTGGATATCGGCTTGTCGATCAAGCAGAAGCTCGATGCAGCGGAGGTGTCCACGGTCCGCTGCAAGGTAGAGTGGTGTCACGCCGGTGATGCCGGCGGCATCGACTTGAGCTTGTCGATCAAGCAGAAGCTCGATGCATTGGAGGTGCCCATTGTATGATGCATAATGAAGTGCAGTGTTGAAGCTGTCGTCCGCCATCAGATGCTCGAGCTCACGGTCAAGCAGCTCCTCGAGATGCTCTTGTGTGCTCCTGACCACATCGACCGCATCGACCAACGCCTGTTGCTCGAGAAGTAATTGTATGGTGCTCAAGTTGCCTTCCTTGGCGGCAGCACGAAGGGCTTCACTAAATTGGTCTGCCATCGAGAGAGAGGGGTAGAGAGAGAGAGAGAGAGAGAGAGAGAGAGAGAGAGAGCAAGGAGAGCAAGGAGAGCAAGCAACTGAACCGACACGGTATCGATCAGGCGTCAGATTGCCTCTCAGATATGAGTAATGAGGTGTTTAATGATGGGTATTGTTCGACTTTGGTGAGTATAGTAGTGAGTGGTTAT